>OFLS01000007.1_pt1 | contig 276365 bp, 264 predicted proteins | sample 1540891 | NCBI WGS metagenome assembly OFLS01 (sample SAMEA4413038, study PRJEB24355) | metagenome | biome: human; feature: gut; material: faeces | place: United Kingdom | collected 2010
AAACGGCCTAAAAACAACCGCTCAAACGGACTAAAAGAAACGCCGAAACGGCCCACAAAAATTTGACAAAACACACCGGGCGCTCGCGCCGGCGCGTACGGGTTGCTCAAGCGCGTTCTCGCGTCGGCGTGCGAGCCGCCCGGCCCGCTGCTGGAGTTCAACCCTTGCCGTATCCGCGGCGGGGCGACGCTCAGGAGCGCGGAGCGCCCGGTGGTGGGCCCCGTCGCCGTCGCCGCCGTCGCCGGGAGAATGCCCGCCGAATATCGTCTGGCGGTGTCGCTGGCGTTCTGGCTGTCGTTGAGGCTCGGCGAGGTGCTGGCGTTGCGCCGGCGCGACATCGACCTCGAACGGGGGGTGGCGCATGTCACGCACGCGTTGTCGTACACCAAGGAGGACGGGTTCGTCGATTCGACGCCGAAGACCGAGGCCGGTGTCCGCGACATCCCCATTCCCGGGCCGCTGATGGGCGATATCCGCGCCCATCTCGACGAGCACGCCATGCCGGGTGCGGACGGCCTGCTGTTCCACAGCGCGCGGGGTGGGTTCCTGTATCAGGGAGAGTTCGAGAAAATGTACGCCAAGGCCCGCGACGCCGCCGGTTTCCCGGGCGTGCGCTTCCATGATCTGCGTCATTCGGGCAACACTTGGTTCGCCCAGCACACCGACGCGACCGTGGCCGACCTGCAACGGCGCGGAGGCTGGTCGACGCCCGCCATGGCGTTGCACTACCTGCACAGCGACGGGGAACGGCTGCGCCGGCTCACCGAGCAGATGTCCCCCACGGTCGCCGACGGCGGCGGCGATGAGCTGGAAGCCCTGCGCCGGGAGAACCGCGAGTTGAGGGAACTGTTGGGGGACATCGCCCGGAGACTGTCCGACGGATAGTCCCGGACATTGCCGTATGAGGCCCCGCATGCCTTTCAAAGCGTGCGGGGCCTTTCTCGTCTTGGGGAACGCGCGTGCCGGAAGGCCTCCCGGGCGGGGTCTTCGGGCTTCCCGCGCACGCCGGGAACATCGCGGACGCCACAGGAGGCCTCCCGGGTGGGGGTCTTGTGGCTTCCGGCCGCATCGAAAACCCTGCGGAGGCCTCAGACGGCCTGAAACCGGGGGTCTACGGGATAACCGGCGTTTTCGGTTTCCATGCGGCGATCAGCGAACCGCGCGCTTACGCACCGGATGCGCGAACCGCTCGCACTGGGCGAACGGCATGGGAACATCCGGAACGGATAACGCCGATGACGAAGAAAAACATCGCTGAAACAAACAAATTCGCCGAATACTTGGGCATCGCCACGGACACGCTGCGCGGCATCATGGGCAACGATTGCGAGCTGCTGCGCCGCGCCGAATATAAGGCGATCGACATGGGGGAAGACGGGCGCTTGGCCCGCGAACGCATGCGCGAACGACTGCGCCGCAGGCCCTCCCGGGGCCATGTGGACGTGATCGCATGGTTCCTCGCATTCGCCCCGGAATATGTGAGGGACGACGCCGAGCTCGCGCGCGCCGTCAACGGCACGCGCACATGGGCGAGGGCCTCCGACCTCGCCCGCGAGTTCGACGTGAGCGCGAAGACGTTGGGCCGGTGGGCGCGCGGCGAGGGCCGTGGAAAGGCCGGGCGGGTCCGTTCGATCCGCGTGCGCCGGACGTTGCTGCTGCGCGTGGACGAGATCGCCGGATTGCGACCGAAACGTCGACCGACGGACGGCGGGATCGCGGGAAAACACGAAACCGGTGACGTCGAGGAACCTCTTGACGGGCTTGCTCCCCTTCGTGCGGTGCCCACGCCGTCCGGTGCGCTCATCGACCTGCGTGGTTGCGCTGCCGCCCGTTTCTCCGGTCGTGGGACAGGCACGACGATCGATCTACGTGGGGTGGAGCGACTGGAGCTCATCCGGCGGAAAAATCCCGACAGGCCGGGCGGCGGCAATGCGGCGAACACGCGTCCGGCGATGCGTGAAGGACGGTGACCGCCATGGACAAGGATCTCGTCCAAAAGCTCATCGAACAGACGCGTAACCAAGTCGCGGCATCGCCAGCCGCCGGGGACACGACCGCCGTGGCATGCTCCGGCTGCCGGGAGCCCGCGCGCCCGTGGGAGTGGCGTTGCGAGAACCCTCATGTCACGCCGGACGGGCGGCAGACGCCCTGCGGGCATTGCCCGGCGTGCCTGCGGCGAAAGCGCTACCGGTTCGTGCGGAAGGGGGAAGCGGGGTTGGGGAAGCCCGGGGTCTACGTGTTCGTGACGCTCACGGCCCCGGGGTTCGTCAGGCCGGGCGTGCCCGTGCACGTCGCCCCCAAGGAAGGCGAGGCGCGCAGGCGATGCCCGGCATGCCGCAAATACCACGAGCCCGGCTTCGCCCTGTCGGGCCTGCCCATGGACTTCGGGAACGTGGACTTCATGGGACTGGCCCTGTTCAACCTTTCGCTGAGCGACCGCCTGAACGCCACGTTGACGCGGCTACGCCGTGAGATTCCGGGGGCGGCGGTGCTGTACGTGAAGGACTTGCAGGCCCGGCTCGCGGCGCATGTGCACATGCTCATCCGCCTGCCGGAGAAAACGTGGCGCGTCAAGCTCGACCTCGACCGCAGCATGCACATGCGCGGCAAGCGCGTCGAGTCGTGCTTCGTGGAGTGCCTGCGCGGGACGCTCGCCCCCGGGTGGGGGCCGCGCATGGACATCCAGCTGGTCGGCGACCTCGACGAATACGCCGGCATGATCGTCCGCCATGACGAAACGGAAGACGAGGCCAAGCGTGACGTCACGGTGCCGGTGATCGAGGACGCCCGTAAAATCGTCTGGTACATGAGCCGGGCGATCCTGCGCGACGGCGTGCCGGAATGCGACCACACGGACACGCGGTCTCCGCGCCGACAGTATTATCGGCACCTCCTGTTGAAGGCGATCGAGGTGTCTCCGGCGTGGAACGAGGTGGTGCCCTCGCACCTGTGCCCGGTTCCCGAACACCGGTGGGCGGCCCTGCATCCGCTCGACTGGCCGTATATGGGCGAGACGAGCGGCAACGCCGTCCGACGATGCCTCTACGACCGAAAGACGGGAGGAGCCAAGCCGTTCCGGGAGCCGATGGGCTTCGACAAGGCCACGCAGCCGCTGCTGGAACGGGCCGAGGGATGCGCATGCCGCAAGAACCGCGAGCACGTCAAGCGCAGGGGCCGCGAACGCTTCGGCATCGGCACCCACCTGCAAGGCTCGACCCGGAACTGGTGAAGGAACCCGGCCGGACGCGAAAGGCCGCCATCGCGTCCGGCCCCGCCATCCGAAGGCCGGAACCCGACTCCAACGCGATTGCGAAACGCGAGGACATGGGCGACTCGAATCATGGAGGCATGGGAATTCCGGTGATGGGCGCACAGGCATTTCAACGATGACCCCATAAGCATTTCAATTCTGGCGACACAAGCATTTCAACAATGGACGCACAGGCATTTCAAACATTGCATCACAAGCATTTCAACGATGGGGGCCAACGAATCCATCTGCTCCACATAACCCCGCATAGCGGAACGACATCCGGGCGGGAGGAAAAACACAAAAACAATAGCAATAACAAGGGCGACGGCTCGGCCACCCAAAAAACGGGCGAAAGCGGAAACCCCACGGGAGAACACGGGCAAACGGGCGTCCCGAGCCCCTAGGAGACAGAGGGCGGAAAAACGGGGCAGGCGGGCCACCCAAGATTCCTGCCACCGCCTACCCAACGGGGCCAAGGGCCGCGACGGCGGAGAGCCTACTTGGCGTGCAGGTCGGGCCATGGCCGCGGCAGGAGTTCGTCGAGGGTGACGCCGAGCACTTGGGCCACGGCCATGATGGTCTTCAACGTGGGATTGGCGGGGGTGTCCTTGCCTATCCTGCCCCATTCCATTCGCTGGTATTGGTATCTCGACAGGCCTGCGTCATAGGCCACGCGCTCTTGGGTGAGGCCGCGCTCGACGCGGAGGCGCTGGAGGTTGACGCCCAGCTCCTTGGCGTACCTCGCCCATTCCTTCGAATCATCTTTAACGGCCACGCGCCAAAAATATGTGGCGTTCGCATCTCACTAGGCCACAAAGTTGTGGCTTTCGCTATAATGTAGTGTTGAATCCGTTTGACATGGAAGCGCGGTTGTCTCTGACGTCTCCACGGGATAAGGAGCTTCGACCTGACGGCCTCCGCGCCGTTATATCCATGTCGATGGGCGAATCGACGTGTCAGCGCATAAGGACATAGGGAAGAGCAATGACGAAGCCATCAGAGGAAGTGGAAACCATGGATGACGCCACCCCAGAGGGGAGCAAGCCCAAGGGTATTCAGCGCGCCAAGCTCACCGCCGTCATCGTCGCGGCGGTGGTCGTGGCGCTGGCGGGTATCGGCGGCGGCTACGCCTACTGGACGCACCACGAGACCAACGCCTACCATGAGGCGGTAGCCCAAGCCGAGAACGCCGACAAGGCGCTCATGAAGGCCATTGAGCAGGCCACCGCCACCGAGTACAAGGCGGATCAGCTCAAGGAGCCGAAGCTGCTGGACAAGCTCGACGCCGCCATCAGTAAGGCCAAGGCGCTCAAGGGCGTCCCCAACGACGCCCCCAGCGAGTGGCTGGCGTGGCAGCTCGCTTCCGCGAGGAAGGCCAATGCCACGGACGCGGACGAGGCCAATGCCCAGGCGAAGGCGCTCGACGCCGCGCTCAAGGCCGTCAAGGGCAGCAAGCTGGCGAAGGAGCTGGACGGCGCGAAGGACCAGCTCAAGCGGGGTATTGACAGCGCGGGCAAGACCCTCAAGGACACGGATGGGAAGGTGGCGGACAACGCCACCCGCGACAGCCTTAAGAAGGCCATCGCCGAGGCGAACAGCGCCCTTTCCAAGAAGGGCGTCACCGACCCGAAGACGTACACCGGACAGAAGGCGAAGCTCGACGCCGCCGTCAAGCGGGTGACCGATTCGAAGGCCGCGAAGGAGAAGGCCGACGCCGAGGCCGCAGCCCAAGCCCAAGCGCAGGCCGTCCAAGCCCAAGCCGCGCAGGCAGCCGCGCAGCCGCAAAGCTCCTACACCCAGTCCTACAACCGTTACGGCGGCTCCGGCAGCGGGTATTCCTCCAACCGTGGGTATTCCGCCCCGCAGCAGTCCTACACCGCCCCGCAGCAGTCCTACACACCCTCCAATAACGGCGGCTCCTCAGCCCCTGCTTCTGATCCCCACTATGGAGCCCTCGGCGGCTTCGGTGGCGATGGTCTTGATTGTTCTCAGGCTGCGTGCTCCATCCTTGGCAACTGACCTTAGTCATTTCTCTCCTTGGAAGCCCCATCTCATTGAGGTGGGGCTTTTTCATGTCTTCACGCATGTTCTCATGCTGGCGTGCTGGCGCTTGTCTCTCAGATGGCGTGGGTAATGCTACGTGGCGTAGATGATGCTCGTGGCGTGATTGTCCGCTTTGGGGCAAGCAGGTCGTGCGTCGCCGGTTGGGTTCGGTGGGTGCGGCGTTGCTTGATCAATATAGTTCGATTTAGGAGAGATATGCTGAAATACAAAGAGCATAGCAAGCCCACTCCGCCCAAGGAAAAGCCAGGTTGGCTGAAGAAGGGTATTGCGTCGCTTGCGGCGTTCGCGACCCTCGCCACGGGTGGTTTGGTGGCTGTTTCCTCTGCCAACGCCATCGATAACTCCGGCAACGGCGTCATTATCGGCGGTGGCGGTGGCAACGGCATCGGCCCGAGTGACTTCGTCCTATGGCTCAAGGACGACCTCACCGCCACCGCTGCGGGCAAGCCGCCCACCGGTTGGGGCACGAGGGACAACGCCGACACCAGCGTTCTGCTCGGTGATCTGGCCAATGCAGGCATGGATGTCAGTGATTCTGGTGTCAACAAGCCCCTGATTCAGAAGGCCTGTAACCAGGCGGTGAACCGCGCACTTGACGCCACCCATCAAAGGGCACGTGTGATTGGCTTCGCCACCTCGCTGCGCGACGGATTCATGTGGGGCGACAACGCCAAGCACTGGAAGTCCCTGTTCGAGGAGAGATGGTCTCAGGCTCAGGCGCGGCCGAACGGTGGCATCAAGCTCAATCTGCGGGATTGGACTGATGGCGACGTAACCAAGTTCGCCCGCGCTGAGTTCGACGAGGGCATGGCTGAGATGGCCGCAGCCAACACGGTGAATAACCTGGCCATCTGCGTCGCGGTGAACGAGTCCCAGCCCCCGATGGCCTTCACCCCCACCATCTCCACCGAGGCCCCTCACGTCATTCAGGAGGGTCAGCCCATCACCGATAATGTGACGGTCGGCGTGAAGTCGGGTGACCATTGGATCGACGGCACGAGCGTGACGGCGAAGGGGTATTACTTCACCGGCTCGAAGGATGTGATCCTCAAGGATATTTCTCCCAATGGCGGTATCAACTCCGACGCCGACATCCAGACTTACCTCAACCGGGTCAAGTCAGGGGTGAATACCCGTGGGTGACCGGGGTGGGGGTGCGGTACGGGCTTATCGGGCCTGATCCGGCCCGTGGGCGCGTGATGGCGACACAAACGCTTCAAGGGCAGGGCGAGGGGGGGGGGCGGCGGCCGGCCGGGCGTGTGCGCGACCGGGACGAAGGGGAGCCGCCGGAACGACGCCACACGCCTTCGCTTATCGCCGGTAGAACTTGGGCTTGTATGCGGGCAGGACGGCTTTGTAGTCTTTTTCCGTTCCGTGGGCCAGGAGGATCGTCGTCTTTCCCATGCTGAGTCGCGTCTCGTTCAGGGTCAGCAGTATCCGGGCTCCCTTGCCTCGGAGGTCTTTCCTGCCGACAAGCAGGATCGCCGTGTCCGCTCTTGCGGTCTCGATCATTCTTTCATGCTCGTCGAGGTTGGTTACGCGGGTGTCCCTCAGCAGTTCCCGCAGGGTCGGAATACCCGTCTGCGAGGTTCGTGCCTCCGCGTTTTTGATGGCCCGCAGCTTGCGGAAGAATGATTCGACGATGCTGATGTATTCCTTGGCCGTCTGTGTGCGTGACACCGTTTTGCCGCCGGCCCACGCCGCCGCCGTCAATTCGTCCCGGATGTCGCGCGCCTCCTTCTTGGTGGGCAGCCCGATGATGCGCGACCTGTCCACGGCTTCTTCCGGGTCGGTTAGGGAATCGTATATCTTGGCGAGTGTCTTCCTGCCTTTGCGGCGGATGGGGTCCGGGCTCATGTCTTCTCCTTGGCGGTCATGGCGGTGCCGGTGCCGTTCGCTGGCGAATACCCGGGGGAGGGTGCCGGCGGCGGGGTTTGCCGGTTTCTCCTCGGACCCATCCGACCGACGGACGTTCCTCGGCTTCTTGTCTATGTATGAAGGAGTCGATTGACGGTTCGAATGGGCTGTTATGGCACCCGTATGCGTTCGTGTGGCGTTCATCGGAGGGGGTCCGGGGGGACCTTCGCGCTGGGCCGACCGGTATTCGCTGCGATGCGCTTGCGATACGGAGGCTGGGATTGTTGCGAACCAAAACGAAAATAACTGCGCGGAGCACACACGGGGAACGACACCATGGGCGCTGCGCCCGTCCCCGCCAGCCCATCACCCTCCACCCGCGACGAGGTTGCGCGAAGCGAAAACCTTCCCGAACCATATCGCGGCCCGAGTCGCGCCATAGTTGCACCACAAGTCAGACCACCAGCGCGACCGCCCCGCGAAAACGGCGGTTTTCCAACGCCCCCACAAGAAAAAGATAGGCGGGAAGAATAGAACAACATGATCGAACGCCTCAGCCGCGAGATCGGAAGGCGCACGCGCGTGGTCGGCGGCTTCCCCGACGGGCGCTGCGCCCTGATGCCTATATGCGCGAGAGTCCGCTACGTGACCTCCAGCGAGTGGTCGACGCGACGCTACCTCGACATGTCAGGGCTCGGTGAGAACGTACCAGCAGCGAACTGATCATCGCCACAGGGGCGGGCGAAGACCAACGTGCGCAAAAACTCGGGCACCACCAACAGTGGCAGCGCCGCTCAAACAGTAACGGAACCCTGATATCACAGCATCCGCCAGCCGACAGCGACGGACGACACCCACCACACGATTTCGAGTACACTATAGAATCATTACTCCAGAATGCATAATTTCAAGTATACTGAAAATCAACGTCGATTTAACGACTGTTTTGCAATACACTAGAAATCGGAGGCGTGGAGATGACGGGGTATATCGCACGAGACAAGCTCACCGACACGCTGAGCAGCCACCGGAACACCCCGGAGATCAAGGTGCTTACCGGCGTCCGACGGTGCGGGAAAAGCACGCTGCTGGAACATTATGCGCAATCACTGCTCGACGACGGCGTTCCCGCGAGCAATATCTTCACCCGTCGCTTCGATTCCTTCGACACGCCCATCGGATATTCGGCGACCGACCTGCACGCCGACCTGATGCAAGCCACGCAAGAATCCCGACCCGGCCCCTTCTACGTTTTCCTCGATGAGATACAGGACGTTCCCGGATGGGAGGAAGTGGTTCGCCGGCTGCATTCCCGTGACGACACCGACGTGTATATCACCGGATCGAATGCACGGCTGCTATCCGGCGAACTGGCGACCCATCTGACGGGTCGCTACATCACCATCCCCGTATATCCGCTCTCCTTCGACGAATACCAACGCCATCATCGGGCTCAGGGAACCACGGATTCCACGGACCAGCTGTTCTCCAAATACATGATGTTCGGCGGCATGCCCGGCCTGTTCGCCACCGGCCAGCCGGACCAGGACAAGGCGACCGAAATACTCACCTCAATATACGAATCCATTGTGATGAAGGACGCGGCGGGAAGGTACGGCATCCGCGACATCGCCACATTGGAAAAACTCAGCCGATATCTGTTCTCAACGTCGGGAAACCTGTTCTCCGTCAACAAGGTCGCCAACACGCTCACAAGCGCCGGCGCGAACGCCTCCTACGCCACCGTCGACAACCAGATCAGCGCGCTCGAACGCTCGTTCATCGTCTACAGCGCGCAACAGGAACGCATGCGAGGCAAGGAACTGCTGCGCCCGCAACGCAAGTTCTACCCCGTCGACAACGGTTTTCGCAATCTCGCCACGGGTTTCAACGGCTCGGATCGCGGAGCCCAGCTCGAAGGCATCGTCTTCATGGAACTGCAGCGACGCGGTTACGATGTCACCATCGGATCGCTGCCCGACGGCGAAATCGATTTCATCGCGAAGCGCGGAAACGACAAGCAGTACATTCAGGTCACGTTGAACATGACCGAGGAGCAGACCCGGGAGCGGGAATTAGCCCCGCTGCGGCGATTGGGCGACGCATTCCCCCGCACGGTGCTCACCCTCGACTGGCATAGCGAGGGCATGACCGACGAAGGCATCCATATCACCAACGTCATGGATTGGCTCTGCTCGTAGGAACGCGCCGGATACGACGACACGCCGAAGGGGTGCTCACGGAACGGCGGATAGGTTTCGCACAATGGCGGAATTCCAATGGTTGCTTTTCGGCAACAACGGTTCTGTGAGCACCCCTTCGGCGTGTCGCGGAGTCGGAAGAGCAAGCAAGCAGTTCCGACGTCACTGCTTGACGGCACCGGCCGCTAAACCGGACTGCCAGTACCGTTGCAGGAACAGGAACGATATCGCCAGCGGGACGACGGCAAGCAACGACCCGGTCAGAATAAGATTATTCGGCACCTGCTGAGCCGAAGGATCGGAGGCCATCTTGAGCCATACGTTCAAACCGACGGTAAGCGGATAGTCATCCGTGTTGGACAACATGATCAGCGGCAGGAAATAATTGTTCCATACGCTGACCAACGCGAAGAGCAGCACGGTCACAAACCCCGGCGACAACAGCGGGAAAGCCACTTTCCAGAAAATCGTCCACGTATTGGCACCGTCAAGACGCGCCGCCTCGACCAGAGATTGCGGAATGGATGTCTGTGCGTAGATGATCATCAGGTATAAGCCAAACGGATTCGACAGCTGCGGTATGATGACCGCCAACGGCGTGTTCACCAATCCGATCTTCGCATACATCAGAAACAGCGGAACGGTGATGACCGTGGATGGAATCGACATGAAAATCAGAGTGATCCACAGCAGCATATTGCGGCCGGGAAATCTCATGGTCGCGATGGCGTATCCGGCGAAAGCGGCAAGAATGGTGGAACCCAAGCCAGCGACGACCGCATAAAGAATCGAGTTCAGCAGCCATCGCGTATACACGCCCTCCTGAAAGGTGAATGTGTCCACGATGTTCTGGAAGAACACGTTTTCGTCATCGAACCATAAGCCGAACGACGCGTATAGGCCTTCATTGGTTTTCGTGGAGGAAAACACCAGCCAGATCAGCGGAATAACGCAATACAGCAACATCAGCAGCATGATGAGATGGAGGAGTACGTTCATGCCTTTTTGTTGGGGCGTCAGCTTGATGAGAGGACCATCCGTTTGACGGTTCTTCAGTTTGCGCTCATACTCCTTGCGCCTCCATCGGTTGACCAGGCGCGTCCCCCATGACGCAGCAGAGGCATTCGTCGTTGCCATATTACCGTTCCTCCCAACGTGAACCGAACAGCTTCACTGCCGCCACGATCAGCATCGTGATGGATCCGACGACAAGCGACACAGCTGCGGCATAATTGATATCCTGCCCGGTGAACGCCAAATTATAGGTGTACATATTGGGCGTGTAATAACTATTGATGACTTCGGGAACCAGCGTCTTCAAAATGTTCGGTTCATTGAACAGCTGGTATGAGCCGATGATGGAAAACAGCAATGTCATGATCACGGTGCTGCGAATCATCGGAATCTTCACCGACCATGCGATGCGGAATTCGGACGCACCGTCGATGCGCGCCGATTCGTATAACTCGCCGGGAATGACGCGGAGCGAAGCATAGAAAATCAGCATGTTATATCCCATAAAGCACCACCGTGCAATATTGGAGATGGAAAACAGCATGGCGTCGGCGGACAGCAGGTTCGGCGCCTGCGCTCCGAACATTTGGAAAAACTGACCGATCAGGCCATTGCGCTGACCGTAAATGTATCCCCACATCAATGCCGCAATCACACCGGGCACCGCATATGGGAGGAACAACAGCATACGGGGAATGGCGATGTGACGGATCCTGCCGGAGTCGAGAATCAGGGCCGCCAGCAATGCCAGCGCCAGCATCAGCGGCACCTGAATAAGGAAGTAGAGGCTCACCCGCCCGAAACTCTCCCACAGTTTCGCGTCGCTCACAGCGCGGACGAAATTCTTGAGACCGACGAATCGTGAGCCGCCGACCATCCGTTCCTTGAAGAAACTGAGGTATAAGGCGTACAGGATGGGAAGAATCGTTCCCATCAGAAATACGACCACGTATGGCAAACAGTAGAGCATACCGACATACTGCTGCTTTTCTTTCCTGAGTGGCATCCGCGCGTCTCCATCGGCTGCGTGAGTCATGCTCATTCTCCTTCATTGCCGTGCCCTCGGATGGCGGCCGTCATCGCGACCGCCGCCCGAGAATCACGAATCCTACTTATCAACGACGTTGAATCCTTGGTCTTCGGCATACGTCTCCAGATTCGACTGCCACTTGCCCAAGGCGTTGTACAGGTCACCGTCCTCAGTAAGTTCCGGCACCACCGTGTCCACGAATTCCTGAGCGTATTGGGAGTTGAAAGGAAGCACGTCCCAATCGTCGTTGATCTTCGACGCGGATTCGAAGTACACGGCCTTGACCTTCTCCCCTCGGAAGAAGTCGTCCGTGATATTGGCCTGTTCGGAGTCGGTCTGGAAGGACTTCGCCGCATTGAAATAGCTGCCGCCGTAGGACTGCCACGCTTCGATGGCGTCCGGATCGGAGCTGGCCCAGTTCATATACGCTATCGCCGCGGCCTGTTTCTCCTTCGGGCATGCTGAGGTCATGGCCAGCATGCTTCCGCCGATGGTGGCCGTTTTCAGGTCGGCGGAGGAGTCGCCGTATGCCGGCGGCAGTTCCACGGTCATCTTGCCTTCAAGCGAGGGCATGTTGCTGGCGATCAGCGCGCCGCGCCAGCAACCGTCGATCCATGTGGCGTAGCGTCCGTCGAGGAAATCCCGGGTGAACTGATCGGTGCCGGTCGCCGTCGCTTCGATGACGCCTTCGTCGATCATGCGCTGGATGCGTTCCATGACCTCCTTGGTCTCGTCGTTCTGCATGTCGAAGGACACGTTTTCCGTACCGTCAACGGAATAGGTTTTGACGCCTGCCGCGCGGAAGAAGTAGTCCATGAAATGTGCATTGCTGGTGTCGAAGACTCCCATGTATTTTGTCGGGTCCGCCTCGTGCAGCTTCTTGCCGGCTTCCTCGAACTCGTCCCATGTGGTCGGGACGTCGATGCCATATTCCTCCAGGATGTCCGCACGCACATACATCGCGACAGGGGCCTGATCGGAGGGAATGCCATAGAGTCCGTCGCCCATGTGGACCGCATTCCAGGCCGCATCGGCGTAGAGCGAGCCGAATTCCTTCTCTATCGACTCTTCGGAGATATTGGCGAGGGATCCGGTCGCGGCATATTGCGGCATCGAGTCATAATCGGTCTGCACGATGTCGGGAATGCCCGATCCGGCTTTGACGACGTTCTGGAATTTGGTGTAATGATCCGACGACGTGCCGGTCGAGACCAGATCGATTTTGATGTGGGGATACTTTTTCATAAAGGCGTCAGTGCTCTTTTTGCGGATGTCATAGGCCCACGTCCACACGGTGAGCGTGATATCCTCGTCGCTGTCCAACGCCGCTTGGACATCATCGGCGGTAATGCCGCTGGCACCCGTATCTCCGCCGCCACTGCCGCACGCGGCAAGGGGGAACGCAAGCGCAGCGGCCGCCACAGCGCATACCGCCCTATATAAACCCTTGTTCACATGAACCTCTTTCGTCAGCTTCTTTACTGGACCGATACGAATGCAGTGTCATCGCATCTCCATATCGTATCGTTAAGATAACGTAACACAGTATTCGCCGAAATCAAAACCCAGCCCCCTCCGGCGCGCCACACGGCGATTGCGTCAATATGGATGGAAGAATACGGAACCATAGGGTACGCATTTCGTGATTCACGGATGATTTCCGAGTAATATCACCTTTCATAAAGCCCAGAAATATGCCATTTCTAGGCATCTCATCGAAATACGTGAATCTGTCGTTGCCAACTGTGGACACCACGCGACCCCCTTGCCGCCATAGCGCTGTCCCTCATCGCCATCCCCGCCACATTCGCAGTAGAAGACGACACTCACGATGGTTTAACGTTAAGATTTATGCTATAGTACGAAGGAGCTGAAATCGGCACCGCGGGGGCGTCATCACACCGGATTCCCAACCCGCGAACCTATGGAAAAGGAGCTATCGTGTCATCAGACATGACCCACGATTCGCGCAGCGACACGGAAACCGGCACGTCGCGTCCCAACTTCCTCGTCGTCATGACCGACGATCAAGGCCCCTGGGCGCTGACCCGGACCATGCCCGAACTGGTCACGCCCACTGTCGATGAGCTGGTAGAGACGGGCACGATCTTCGATAATTTCTATTGCGCCTCGCCCGTCTGTTCACCTGCCCGGGCATCATTGCTGACCGGGCGCATGCCATCCGCACACGGCGTGCACGACTGGCTCATTCCGGGTGAAGAGCAGCCCGACCCGCACGAGGAGGAGTATCTCGGCGGATTGCTTACCCTGCCGGAGGTACTGCACGAAGCCGGATACGTTTGCGCAATGAGCGGCAAATGGCATGTGGGGACGTCACGTCGACCGGCACCGGGATTTGATTTCTGGTATGCGCATCGCAAAGGCGGCGGCCCGTATTTCGACGCGCCCATCTGGGACGACCACGGCAACAAACGCGACGAACCACGATATTTCACCGATGCAGTGGCCGATGAGGCCTGTCGCTTTCTCGACGACTATGCGTCAGGCAATGTCGCGGGAAGAACGACATCGAACTCCCCGTTCTATATGCAGGTGAATTTCACGGCTCCGCACCACCCATGGGTGGGAAGCCATCCTCAGGAACTCTGCGACCTGTACAGCGGATGCGATTTCGCATCGGTTCCCCGGGAGCCGCCGCATCCTTGGTCCAAACCTCGCACGGAATTCTATGAGGCGTTCGACGATCCCGTACCGCAACTGCGCGGATACGCGGCGTCCCTTTCCGGCGTAGACCGTGCACTGCGTCTGCTACTCGACAAACTCGACGAGCATGATCTCGCCTCCGACACGGTTATCGTGTATATGGCGGATAACGGTTTCAGTTGCGGACATCACGGCATCTGGGGCAAGGGAAACGGCACCTATCCGTTGAATTTCTGGGAGAATTCCGTGAGGGTTCCCTTCATCATCCGCCTTCCCGGCCAAACCGAAGCACACGAGGTGAGCGATCATGTATCGGCGACCGGGTTCATGTCCACTATCTGCGAACTCGCCGGAGTCGATCCGGCCGACGATCCGTTACGCGCCGGTTCGTCATTCGCAAATCTGGCGAGAAGCGGAGTCGATGACGCCAAACGCGAATCGGTGATGGTGTTCGATGAGTACGGCGGCGGACGCATGGTACGCAGCGGCGATTACAAGCTGATCGAACGCTATGATGGCCCCGGCGAGCTTTATCATCTCGGCAACGATCCTGAGGAACGGGAGAACCTGTACGGCACCGCCACCCATGCGCATATGCAAAACGAATTGCACGACCGTCTGCGAGAGTGGTTCGCCCATCATGAAACCGCGGCGGACAGCGCCTGGGCGCATGACGTCCAGGGATGGGGACAACTCGTGCCCTTACGTCGCGGCTACGATGACAAGCACATGTACGTCCATGGTCTACATTTGAGATAGCGGTTCGTTCAGCATCCGAGGCGGACTTGGCGGAAAGAAAGGGATGATATGGCAACGACGCTCAAAGACGTGGCACGTCAGGCGGGCGTGTCCCACACCACATGCTCAGCGGCGCTGCGCGGGCTTCCGAACGTTTCTCCACGCACCAGGAAAAAGGTTCTGGCCGCAGCACAGGCATTGCATTACAACACGAATCTCTCCGCGCGAATGCTCCGGTCAAACCACAGCGGTCTTATCTCATTCGTCGTGCCGGATCTTTCCCCCACCTATTATTCGATGCTTTCCGTGGAGTTGGCCCGGGAAGCCACTTCGGCCGGCATGCAACTGGTGGTGCAGCAGTCCCAGCATTCGGCGTCCGAGGAGAACAGCATCATCGGTTCCGCGCTCTCCTCGTTGGCCGATGGGTTTTTCGTCGCGCCGGTCGCGCATTACGCCGATGAAGACCTATCCATGCTGATCGGGGATAAACCTGCTGTGATTCTCGGCGATTTCACACAAACCACGCGATATGACAGGGTGAAATCCCCGAATTCCGAAGGTGTGAACAGCGCGATCCAACACTTACGCCAGCAGGGCTGCACGTCCATCGGCATCGTCGGCGGCATGACCGACGACAAGGAGGCCGATATCCCGGAAGGCTCTTCCGTACTGACACTCCAAGGATTGCGTATGCATGCCGCGATGGATGCCTTGGCCGACCTGTATCACGAAAACCGCGAATCCATCGTGAATGAACGGTTGATCGATGTCGGGTGGAATTCTGACGAAGGCATTCGCGCAGCGAACCTCTTCATGGAAGCCGGAATGCCATATGACGGCTTGTTCTGCTTGGACGACGAAATCGCATTAGGCATGCTTCACGGATTGCATGAAGCCGGAGTCCGGGTGCCGGAGCAGGTGAAAATCATCGGCTTCAACGGTATTCGCCACAGTGCCATCAGCACCCCTACTCTAAGCACCGTCGAAGTCGACCTGCCCGGCATGGCGTCCGCCGTCGTTTCCTTGTTGCGCAGACGCATCGAACATCCCGACGTGGAAACGCTTCCGCAAAAAGTGACCGTCGGCACGATTCTGCGTGCACGGGAATCCACGGCGGCAGGCAATGTCTGACGGCGCTGAAGACAAGTGCCATCAGGAGCATTCGGAGACTCTTTGTGCAACCACTACATAAGGCGCGTTTTGATGAACGATACGATGAGGCGGCCTCGCCTCCCCTTTACCGTGATAGCCAAGCCGACAGGCGCGGCCTGCAATCTTGACTGCCAATACTGTTTTTTCCTCTCGAAGGAATTGCTCTACGATTCGGCCCGTCAGATGATGAGCGAAGAGGTGCTGGAATCGTACATTCGCCAGTTCCTGGCGGCAAGTCCCGATGGCGAGGTGACGATGCTGTGGCAGGGCGGAGAACCCACCTTGCGTGGCATCGATTTCTTCAGAACCGCCGTCAGCCTATGCGAACGATACCGGCGCAAGAAACAACTCGTGAAACATGCCTTGCAGACCAACGGCACCCTGATCGACGACGAATGGGTCGCCTTTCTTCGTGAACATGATGTGCTGGTGGGCGTATCAATCGACGGCCCGCAGGACTGCCATGACGCCTATCGATTGAATCGTGGTGGCAAAGGCACGCACGCAATGGCTGTGCGAGGTTGGCGATTACTGCACGACGCGGGAGTGCGCTGCAATATCCTCTGCACGGTGCATCATGCGAACGAAACACGGGGTTCGGAGGTATACCGATATTTTCGCGACGAATTGGGCGCCGATTTCATGCAGTTCATTCCGATCGTCGAACGGGTGGATTCCTCGCAACTGGAACGGGTGGAGCGCAACGGCTGGCGAATCACCGGGACGCGAGGCGAACGCGCCGGTCTGCTGTATCGTCAAACCGGCGAACAGGTCACATCCCGTTCCACGTCGTCGAAAGCATACGGACGGTTTTTATGCGATGTATTCGACGAATGGATAGCGCATGATGTCGGTCGGGTATTCGTCCAGGATTTCGACGGCGCGCTGGGCTCGCTATTCGGACAATACGCCGTATGCGTACACGCCCCGGAATGCGGATACAATTTCGCGTTGGAATTCAATGGCGATGTATATGCGTGCGATCATTGGGTGGAACCCGATTGGCTGATCGGCAATGTGGCCAACGCCGATTTCTTCACCTTGTCGCAATCAGCGCGCATGCAACGTTTTGGATTGAAAAAACATGCGGAACTGACCGATCAGTGTCACCGATGCCCGTATGTGCGCATGTGCAACGGCGGCTGCCCGAAAGACCGTTTCCTGAAATCCAAGGATGGGCAAAACGGACAGAACTACCTCTGCGCGGGCTATTCACTGTTCTATGAGCATATCCGCCCGGACATCATAGGCATGGCCCGCCTGATTCGTTCCGGCCATGCCGCATCCGAAATCATGGATCCGCGCATTCGCAGTCGTGTGAGGGTCGGCGGAGCCCTGCCGTAATACTCCTTCATTCGGCTTGCCGCTGCCGGCTGCCCCCCTATTGCACATGCCGTTTTATTCCTCGGAAGGTTGGTATCGATGACTCATCTCTTTCTGGCATTGATAGTCGGCTTCGGTGTCGGCATCGTCGTGGGGGCGCTAGGCGCCGGCGGCGGCATTCTATCCGTGCCGGTGCTGGTGTATCTGCTGGGACAGGAGCCTCATGCCGCGTCGGCCGGCTCCTTGGTGATCGTCGGATTGACCGCGGTGGTATCGCTGATGCCTCGCGCCCGCGAAGGGCATGTGCGTTGGCGAGACGGTTTGGTGTTCGGCGTGGTGTCTTCAGTCGGCAACGTGTTGGGGTCGCGCGCATCCCTGATGGTGGACGCGCATATGCTGATGATACTGTTCAGCGTGCTGTTGATGGCGGTTGGCGTGTTTATGGTGCGTAAATCCTGCCGTATGAGTCAAGTCGGTGACGCCGGAACCGTCGCGCATGCCGATTCCGGTTCCCCCAACCCGCATCGGTCCGTTTGGCTGCTGGTGGCATGCGCGACGGCGACCGGCGCATTAACCGGGTTTTTCGGCGTCGGCGGAGGTTTTGCCGTAGTGCCGATGCTGGTGCTGGCTTTGGGGTTCACCATGCGCGAGGCCTCCTCGACATCGCTGCTGGTGATGATTATCGCATCGGCGGCCGGCCTGATGTCGCGCATTGGGACCAGCGTCAGCATCGACTGGGGAATCGTGATCGTCTTCGCATTGGCCTCAATGATTGGAGGACTGGTCGGAGCTCCGGCGTCACGCAGGATGCGGGAAGTCGTATTGACGCGATTGTTCGCAGGATTGCTGTTCATCGTGGCGACGTACACGATGATTTCCACACTTATCGAAATGCTCGCCTAACGACACGCCGAAGGAGTGCTCGCAGAACGGCGGATAGGTTTCGCACAATGGCGGAATTCCAATGGCTGCCTTTCAGCAACCATGGTTCTGCGAGCACCCCTTCGGCGTGTCGACGCGGTTTCAACCGCCCTCGAAGATGAATACAGCCATCGTTCGGTTTATGGAATCATGCTTTAGTAAATTACGATTCCATAAATGGGGAACAGTGGGACAACGCCCGAAATTATGTGTACTTTGGTCTGGGCTTGAGATAGGGGCATGGCCCGTGTCCTGTGTGCGATTTTCTGTCGCCAAACAAAACAAATCGCGACTGGAAACGAAAGCACGAGGCCATGCCGCAGCAGATTCCACAGGTCCACCGGCACGCGGCCGGGGCGCCGAAAAAGAGGGCTCCCGGTCCGTCGGCGCCTCCCGGGGAGGTCGGAACATGGTCGAACGCGTCTTCAACCGCATGAAGCACCACCGCAAGGCCGTCACCCGCTACGACAGGCTCGACGAGACCTTCCTCGCCAACCTCCAGCTCATCCTCATCACCGTCTACCTGAAAAAACACAGCCAAAACCCAACTAGTGTAAACACACCCTAATCCAACCCTCCAACGAAGAGCTCCGCCGCAACAGGCGGGGCTCTTTACATAAACCCGCGTGAGGTTTCTCACAAGGCGCAATCGCCGCACAATGCTGGCGTTTCCACCTCACGCACAGGAAGATAGAAAACATGAGCGAAACTTCGAACAACACCCGTTTGGAACACGACTGCATCGGCAAGATGGAAGTGCCGGCAAACGCCTACTGGGGCATTCACACCCAGCGCGCCATCAGCAACTTCCCGGTCTCCGGCATCACCGACAGCCAGCATCCGGAGCTGGTTCGCGCCTACGCCACAGTCAAGCGCGCTTGCGCCATCGCCAACGAGGAACTGGGACTCATCGACGCTTCCAAGGCCGAGGCCATCCGTGCTGCCTGCCTGGAAATCGAGGCCGGCAAGCTGGCCGATCAGTTCCCGGTCGATGTTATGCAGGGCGGCGCCGGTACTTCGTCGAACATGAACATGAACGAGGTAATCGCCAACCGCGCGCTAGAAATCGCCGGCCATCAGCGTGGCGACTACTCATACATTCACCCGAACGACGATGTCAACGAATCGCAATCCACCAACGACACCTATCCGGCCGCCTGCAAGCTCGCACTGATTGACGCGCTGGGACCGCTTGCCGAGTCCACCAAGAAACTCGCCAAGGCCTTCCATGATTTGGCCGACAAGCACATCAATGATGTGACAATCGGTCGCACCCAGCTACAAGACGCCGTGCCAATGACCTACGGCCAGGAATTCCACGCATTCGCCACACTGCTGAAGTCCGATTTGGCCGCGTTCGACCGCGTAGTGCCATTGTTGGCCCAGCTCAACCTCGGCGCCACCGCTATCGGCACCGGTATTTGCGCCGATTTGCGCTTCCGCCAGTCCGCCACCAAGCATCTGGCGCAAATCACGGGTCTGCCGGTTACCGCCGCCCCTGATCCGGTGGCTGCCATGACCGATATGGGCGCGTATGTGTCTACATCCGCAGCCGTAAAGAACCTCGCCGTGCATCTGAAGAAGGCCGCCGATGATCTGCGACTACTGAACTCCGGCCCTCGCTGCGGGTTCAACGATCTCAATGTGCCGGCACGCCAGGCAGGGTCCTCGATTATGCCAGCCAAGGTGAACCCGGTTATTCCCGAATGCGTCAACCAATGCTGCTTCATGATTTTCGGCATGGACGTGACCGTGAACTGGGCCGTGGCCGAAGGTCAGCTGCAGCTCAATGCCTTTGACCCGGTGATGGTGCATGAGCTGCTCACCGGCATGGCGCTGCTGACCAACGCGATGACGACGTTCCGCGTCAACTGCGTGGAAGGCATTGAAATCAACGCGGATGACGGGCGCGTCTACGCTCAGTCCTCGCCGTCGATTTCCGCCGCGCTCAATCACTATATTGGCTATGAGCATGCGGCCGACATCGCCGCCGAAGCCGTGCATACCGGCCGCACCGTGCGCGAAGTGGCCGGTGAGCGCACCGACTTGCCCGCCGAACAGCTGGATGAGATTCTCGACCCGATTCGCCTGGCACGCGGCCTCGGGCAAACCTGCCGCGAGCATCAGGAATAGAGGAATTGGACCATGACCGGCGTGACGCTGCTGGCAGCATAACTGATCTTCCGCACTGGTCTCCCCCTCCGACCGCCTCCGGCAGCCACATTCCTCGTCAGAGGGAGGCAATCCGTATATACTTCCTCTGCTGAGGGGTCTCTCACAACTTCTTCAGAGATGGCCGATACAGTAAGGCATATGGATGAATATGCAGGAAATATTGATCGCTGGTTCCAAGCGAACGTCGGCAAACTCACGTGGTTGGCCATTGTATTGGTCCTCGTGCTGGTGACCGACCGGCTTGTCAGTCGCGTTCTGCGCAAGGTATTGGATAATTCGCAGATTCCCAGTGCCTCGATTTTCGTGAACCTCGCGCGTGTAACGATTTGGGTCACCGGCGCGGCAATGGTGCTGCAACCAGTATTCGGCATTAATCCCACCACACTGATCACCGCCCTCGGCATTGGAGGCGTGGCGATTTCACTGGGTCTGAAAGATACCGTTGCCAACATCATCGGCGGATTCGGATTGATGCTAGGACACGTGATCCAGCCCGGAGATTTGGTGACCGTTCAAGGCGTCACCGGCACTGTGCATGACATCACCTGGCGGCAGACCGCGGTGCGCACCCGCAACGGTGATTTGATGATCATTCCCAACTCGGTGCTGAATACCGCAGCGCTGACCAAGTTGACGCCGGTGAGTGAGGGCATGTCGACGCTGGAATTCACCGCCAAAGCGTCCAGCGATCCGGCCGCTGTCAGTCAGGATATCCTCGACCGTGTGACCAAGGCGACCGCCAATGTGTCTTTGGAAGGGCAGCCGCCTCTGGTCAAATTCACCGGCTTCTCGCCTTATGGCATGACCGGCCAAGTACTGGTATTCGCACGCGAAGGCGTGCTGCTGTCCACTGTGACGGATACCGCCGCGCGCGCCATCGCCGGAGCCGATTATCTTGTCGAAGACGGCGGCTCAGCAGACAACATCTAACCATCTTGGCTTCCCTCTCTGAGGGGAGCTGCCAGACGAAGTGAGACTGAGGGGAGTACCGTGATACCGCGGAGACTCCCCTCAGTCGGCTTTGCTGGCAGCTCCCCTCAAAGAGAGGCGCCAAAAAATGCTTACGCCAATAGCATCCAGATAGTCAGGCCAACGGTCAGCAGTATATAGATGACCACACCTGGATTGCCGTAGGTCGTGCGCACTTTCAAACCGGTAGGCAACTCTTCGGGAGCCAGATAGAATTCCCAGTTCCTGCGCTTGACGATCAGCAGCACGATACCGGCAATCAGGAGACCCAGCATCACCATGCCGTACAGCATCATGATGCTCAATCCGCGCATACCGCTGCCGCCTTGCACCATACTCATGATTTCGGCTTCACTGATGGTGCCGCTGAGGATTCTGGGATCAATCTGCTTGAGCATCAGCGGCGCCAGCACGGAGCCATTGAGGTTGATCAGCATGTGCATCAGCACCGAGTAACGCAGGCGAGAGGTGCGCGTGTACACATAGCCGAAAATCAGGCCTAGACCGAAGGCATAGAAGAACTGGAACAGATTCATGTGGAACAGCGCGAATGCCAGTGCGGAGAACACGATAGCCGTCTTTTCCCCGTACCTGCGCAGACGGGAGATGATCTGCTTGCGGAAAAGCCATTCCTCGCAAATCGGCGCCAGCAGTCCCACAAACAGTGCATTCACCCACTCATTGCCGCCGAGCACCAGATCATTGATGCGATTCGTGGCCTGGCCGTCGGTAACACCAGCAGACAGCACCATGCCGATGATATTGCCGAGGTACATCACAGGAATGCATATGATGAAAAGCGGGATGAATTCGCCCGGCTTCATGGCAAATTGGCGGGTGCCGATGGCGGGCACGCGCGTGAACACCAGCATGCTGAGCGGCATGGCCACCAGATACAGCGGGCCCGAGGAGGCCAGCAACACCGCCCACGTAGGCACATCGTTACCGGCAAACTGATGTAATGCACCGGTGGCCAGCATGTTGAGCCCAATCCAAAACGCCACCATAATCGCGAGCGCCACGCCCACTATCGAAAAGCGTCGATATGCCACAAACCACCAGTTACCCGACTGCTGCGGCAACGTTGTTTGAGTTCCCTGCTCGGTTTGCGACGTCTGCGGTTCGCTCATGGATTCCCCTTTATTACCGGTCCGAGGACCGCCTATGCATACGCTTCAAGAATACGGCAGCATGTTCAAAACCGCGCTAAGACCGAGAGGCATACCAGTCGGGAATTGTGCGGCAAGAGCCATTTCGCGTGGGACAACATGCAAAAATAGACTGTTTTTGCGTATCGTCCCACGCTCCTCAAACCGCACCATGTGGCCGTGGCGGTGAAATGGCGTCATTGCAACGATTTTCTAACAAACACAATGGGACAACACACATGTATAACGTTTGACATGCATGTTGTCCCAAATTCAGTGGGACAACATGCAAAAAACAGCGATTATTTTATGTTGTCCCACACCATCACGCATCGGCAGCTACGGCCGACAGTGAATTTTCGCTATCATACGCTGCCGGCTGATTCCCCCATCGAGGCTCAGCAAGCGAGCGCTGCGACCGCGCGAGGAGCCACGACTACCTCATCGCCGACGGCGAGCCCAGCCGGCAACTCGCTGGCCGGCAACTGCACCGTGACCTTGAGCTGCTCGCCCTTGTTCCAGCGCTGGTATTCGCCGGAGACGATCACCGTATCCACGCGCACCAAGGAGCCGAGGAAGTGGATGACCTCAACGCGCGCACGCTCACCCACGTGGGAGTCATGCTGTGCGGCCGCGGTCAGAGTCAGGTTCTCCGGGCGCACCAGCACGGCCACGGAATCACCCTTGGCCGACCCTTCGAGCAGCGGCACACGCTGGCCGAAGACCACGGCCTCGTCGCCATTGGACGCTCCAGGCAGGCGGTTGGTCAAACCAATGAACGTGGCCACATACTCAGTGGCAGGGCGCTGGTAGAGATCCTGCGGAGCGGCGATCTGCTCGATCTTGCCCTTGTTCATCACGCCGATACGATCAGCCACGGCCAACGCTTCCTCCTGATCGTGGGTCACGAACACGGTGGTGGTGCCGGTGTTGAGCTGAATGCGGCGAATCTGATCACGCAGCTGCACACGAACCTTGGCGTCGAGGGCGGAAAGTGGCTCGTCGAGCAGCAGCACGCGCGGCTTGACTGCCAATGCACGAGCCAAGGCCACACGCTGCTGCTGGCCGCCGGACATCTGCTGTGTGTACTTCTTGGCCTGATCGGCAAGCCCCACGAGCTCAAGCTGCTCCATGGCAATCTTGCGACGCTCGGCCTTGCCCATGCCACGCACTTCAAGACCGAATTCCACGTTTTCGAAAGCGGTCATGTGAGGGAAGAGGGAGTAAGCCTGGAACACCATGGCCATCTCTCGCTTGTTGACCGGCACGCCGGTGACATCCTGGCCGCCGACCATGATGCGGCCGCCCTGAATATCCTCGAGGCCGGCAAGCGAGCGCAGCGCGGTGGACTTGCCGCAGCCTGAGCCGCCGAGCAGCACGACCATTTCGCCGGGCTTGATGTCCAGATTGAAATCGTCAAGCGCATGCACAGTAGAGCCGGGGTAGATCTTGATGACGTTCTGCATCTGAATGGAGCCACCGCCGCGCTTGACGGTGTCCTTGAGCAGAGCCTTGGCGGCCTTGGTCACGTCCTTGCCGCGCACACCCTCGAGGGTAGCGGTGGGATCGTTCTTGAACGCATCCTCGGCGGCAGTCTGCGCGGAAGTCGCGGGGGCGACGGACTGCACATCGGAGCCGGTGCCGACAGTCGGAGCCACATCGGCAACGGCCTCATGCGAAGCCTCATGGCCAAACATCGAACGGAAAGACATAATCATTTACCTTCTTTGGACTTGCGCATCGCATCAGAAATCAAGTCGAGCGCAACGAGCAGCACCACGCCAAAGAGCAGAGCCAGCAGCGACATGGCGGTGGAGATTTGTGAATTGGACTGGCCGAGCTGGTAGAGCGCGACCTGCAGGTTCATGCGGCCGAGCAGCGAGGCGACGGTGTATTCGCCCAGCACCACGGCGATGGAGATGAAGGATGCCGACAGAATCGACTGCCACAGGTTCGGGATAATCACCTTAAAGAATACCTTGGGCCAGGAGGCGCCGAGCGAACGGGAGGCCTCGACCAGGGTCTTGACATCGATGGAGTTGAGCCCCACGGCGATGGCGCGGAACGCGAACGGCATGACGAGGATCACGTAGGCGAAGCACAGCCAGATCGGGTTGGTGCTCAGCACGTCGGCAGACAACCAGCGGTAGATCGGGCCAAGGCCGACGACCAGTACGATGGCCGGGATGGTCAGCGGCAAAGTGGCCACCCATTCGATTGCGCGCTCCAGGGCTTTGGAGCGAATGTGCACGATGACCATGGTGGGCACCAGCAGCAACAGCATGATCACCACAGTGACCGCGCTCAGCGCCAGCGAAGTGCCAACGCCCTGCCACAGCACTGTCAGGTCGGCACCCAACGATTCGCCGTTGCCGGTGAAGATCGCAATCCAGGGAGCCGCCGACCAACGGCCGGAGAGCGGATGACGCAGGGTGAAGATGAGCATGGCCAGCAACGGCACGAACAGGAACGCCAGCGTGACGAACAAAATCACGAATTTGATGACGCTTTGCTTGGCTCGGCGTGCAGCGCGCAGCTGCGGGGGCTTGGGGAACGTTACGGTGGACGCGACGACAGCACCGGCGATGCCGTCAGCATCGAACGCGCGAGTATCTTCTGCATTCACTGCCAACGTCCGGCCCTCTTTTCCACAGCGTGGCTCAGCAGCATGACGATGGCCACGACGATGATCATTGCGAATGCCAGCACTTGGGCAAAGCCCTGCTGGTTAGGATCCATCTCATTGCGCATGGCACCCTGAATCATCAACGGCACCAGAATCGAGCGCTGCGAGAACAAGGCTGCGGCAGTGGCGTATGCGGAGAATGCGGAAGCGAACAGCAGCAGGAACGCGGAGATGAAGCGGGGAGCCAGAATCGGACAGGCCACACGCGTCCAGTACTGGAACGTATTGCCACCCAATGATTCGCAGGCCTCACGCCACTGCGGGCGAATCGAATCGACCGCAGGCAGGAAGATGATAATCATCAGCGGAATCTGGAAGTAGCAGTAGATGGTGATCAGACCGGGCAGCGAGCTCAGCCAGTTCGGGTTCACGGTGTAGCCGGTCAGAGTCTTGATAAGCATGGTGCCGATGCCGTTAATGCCGATGGTGGCGATGAACGCGAACGCAAGCATCACACCGCCGAACTGGGCGAGCACCGAGGAGATGGCGGAAATCATGCGACGCAGCAGACCGTTCGGTTTGGCGCCGATGACCAGCGCGTAGGAGGCGAGCGCACCCACCACCGCACCGATCACGGAAGATGCCACGGACACCAGAATCGAGGTGCCGAATGCGGCGACGGTGTTGGCTTCGAACATCTTGTTGAAATTCGAGAGCGTGAAACCGCCGCTGCGATCCTGGAAAGCACCCACCACCACAATCACGGTGGGAGCCAGCAGGAAGCAGGCAGTGTAGGCAAAGAACGGGAGCGTGGAGGCAAGCGTGCCCAGCTCCTGACGATGCTTCGCCAGCACGGACGAAGCGGCGGAGGGAGTAGCGGACGGACCCGCGGCCTTGGCGGCAGCAGGTCCGTTCTGTGCGATTGCGGCAGTCATGCGAGGTAACCTCAGTTGCCGATCGTCTTGTCCCAGTTGTTCTGGAGCCACTCGGTGATGCGGGTGGAGTCATCGTTGGTGTAGGAGACCGGGTCGCCTTCGATGGTGATGGCGTCCTTCAGGGTGTCCTGATCAACGGTGCCGTCTTCCTTCATGGAGTCGAGCAGCACCGGGTTGGCGCCGCCCTTGAACCACAGGTTCTGGGCATCGGCGGTGTACAGGTACTCCTCCCACAGGCGGGCGGCGGCCGGGTGCGGCGCGTCCTTGTTGATGGCCTGGTTGTAGTAGCTCACGACCTGGGCCTTCGGGAAGGTCTTGTACTTCCAGTTCACGCCCTTATCCTTGAGCTCCTTCTTGTAAGAAGCCTGGTTGTAGGTCCAATCGAACACCACACCGGTCTGGCCGGAGTCGATGGTGCCGTTGGTCACGTCCACGGTGGTCAGGTTGCCGGCTTCCTGCAGCTTCTTGAAGAAGTCAAGACCAGGCTGCAGGTTATTGATGTCGCCGCCTGCGAGCTGGTTGACCATCAGGTAGCCGTTGAAGGCGGCACCGGCTTCGGCGGGCTTGCCGTTCAAGGACACCGTGCCGGCGAACTTGGAATCGAGCAAATCGTCCAGAGAGTTGATCTCACCGTACTTATCGGCATTCCAGCCCACGGACATGATGCCGGTGTAGTCGGCGTAGTACGCGCCGTCGGCATCCTTGGCGGTGTCCGGAATCTTGTCCCAGGCCTGCACCTTGTACGGAGCGAAGCTATCGGTGGAAGTGGCGGCGATGGCCTGGCCGACATCGAACACGTCGGGGGCGGCGTCGGTGCCCTTGTTGGTCTTGGCGGCGTCAAGCTCTTCCTTGGAGGAAGCGTTCGGGTTGAGCTCGGTGACCTTGATCTCCGGGTACTTCTTCTTAAAGCCCTCGATGACCTCGCCGTAGTTGGACCAGTCGTGCGGCAGCGCGATGACGTTCAGCGCACCCTCTTCCTTGGCGGCCTTTTCGAGGTCTTCCATAGTACCGAAGTCGGCGAGGGAAGTGGCCTTGGCGGACTTCCCGTTCACGGTGACGGCCTTGCCGGCACTTTCGCCGGCGCCATCGGAGGAGGCGCTGCTGGAGCCGCAGGCGGCCATGGAGAACGCAAGCACGGCGGCAAGGGAGCCGGCCGCGATCTTACTCAGGTTATTCATAATGTTCCTTTTCTCAACATCATCCAGACGGAAAAGTCTGGGGGAACCGGGCTCGTTGCGCGGCATGCGCGCAGCCCGTAATCCCAAGAAAAGAAACTATGCGTCCAATCTGTCCGGACACTGGCGTGAAAGTGAATTGCATTCGCCATTTGCCATACGTTGGCTGAACTCAGGAAAACTCGGCATGAACTGTTGACGCTCGACGGCCATACGTCAAAAAAATGGCTTCCCAAGGAGGGAAGCCACGCAGTCGCTGTTGCGAGATTACTTCAACACGCCTTCGATCAGACGGGTGATGAGTTCGGTGTATCCCACACCCATGGCGTCCCACGCCTTGGGATACATGGAAATCGGCGTGAAGCCAGGCATGGTGTTGATCTCGTTGACCATCACGGTGCCGTCCGGAGTCACGAAGGTATCCACGCGGCTCAGACCCGCTCCATCTACGGCCTTGAACGCACGGCGAGCCACGTCGCGTACATCCTCAAGCACGCTGACGGGCAGGTTGGCCGGCACTTCCACATGGCTGGCGGAAGCATCCATGTACTTGGAATCGAAATCATAGAACTGGTCGTCATTCTGGTGGTCAAGCACGATTTCGCCGGGCCAGCTGGCCTCGGGCTCATCGCCCGCCTTCGGGCACAGCACGGCGCATTCGATCTCGCGGCCGTCGATGCCCTGCTCGATGAGCACCTTCCAGTCATGCTCACCGGCCGTGGCGATGGCAGCGGCCACACGGTCCTGCTGGGTTTCCAGATCCTCGGCTTTATCCACCTTGGTGACGCCAAAGCTGGATCCAGCACGGGAAGGCTTGACGAACAGCGGATAAGCCAGTCCGGCTGCCTCGATCTGGGCGACCACATCGGCTGCGGTGAACGCGCGCGCATCCACCATAATGCCGGGAGCCGTCGGAATACCGGCAGCATTGAGCACCACTTTGGTGTAGTGCTTATCCATGCAGGCGGCAGAGGCGAACACGCCACAGCCCACATACGGCACACCCATCATCTCAAGAAGACCCTGCACCGTGCCGTCCTCGCCGTAAGGGCCATGCAGCACAGGCAGCACCGCATCGACATGCCCCAGCGAGGTCAGCACGTGATGTATCTCAGGATCGGACAAGCTCACAAAGCTGGTGCCAAAACCGGAGTCGGCATTGCTGAGATGACCCGGCTCACCGGCAAAGAAACCGTCCTTGCCTCGCGAGGGGTCGAGAATCACCGGACGGGATTTCGGCGTGATCTTCACGGTCGGCAGCTCGTCGCCGTCCAGATTCCAGCCGCGCGGATCCTCACCGTCGATAATCCACTTGCCGTCCTTGGTGATGCCCACCGGAATCGGCTCGAAACGTTCGGTATCCATAGCCGCCAGCACGCCGGCCGTGGAGATGCAGGAAATCGAATGTTCATCCGCACGCCCACCATAGAGCACCACAATACGTTTCTTGGCCATAACCATCCTTTGACTGCTGAACGAAACTTCTAATCTGCTATGAGTCTACTCGACAGTGATTTCACGCCCGAAAAGCCCGGCAAGCATTTCCGCACAGGGAATGCCCTCATTGAGCACACGGCTCATCTGATAGGCCAACGGAGTGGGCACGTCAAGCTGATTACCCAAAGCCACCACCGCATCCGTGGTAGGCACACCCTCCGCCACGCCATTGCTGACCTTAGTGGCTTCTTCCACGCTCAGCCCCTTGCCGAGGTTGGAGCCAAACGTGTAGTTGCGGGAAAGCGGCGAGCCACAGGTGGCGATGAGATCGCCCACACCCGCCAGCCCAAAGAAGGTCTTGGGATCGGCGCCTGCCGCAGCACCCAGAGCAGCGAGCTCGGCAAGTCCGCGGGTCTCGATCATGGCGGCGGTGTTCTCACCGTAACCGGCACCACGAGCCATACCCACGGCGAGCGCGGTCACGTTCTTCAGGCTGCCGCACATTTCCAGACCAATGACATCAGTGGTCACGAACGCCTTGAAGTATTTGGTGGTGCAGGCCTCGGCCACGATGGTGGCGTTGTCGATGTTCTCGCAGGCCACCACGGTGGCTGCGGGATGACGATCGGCGATTTCCTTGGACAGGTTCGGGCCGGAGATGGCGGCAAAGCGGTCAGCCGGCAAATCAAGGGTCTCACGAACCACTTCATCCATGCGCTTGTTGGTGTTACGCTCGATGCCCTTCATCAGGCTGACCACGATGGCATGCTCGGGAATCAATCCCCTGAACTCAACGAGTGCCACACGGGCGAACTGGGCGGCGATGGCCACGACCACAATATCGGCATCCTTGACGGCTTCGGCGCGATTGCCAGTGGCGGTGATGGCATCCGGCAGCTTCTTGACAGACGGCAGGCGAACACCATTGCGCCGATTGTCCCGGATATCCTCGACGATTTCCGGTTCACGGGCCCACATGGTCACGTCATTGCCGGCATCCGCCAGCACCTGGCCGAAAGCAGTACCCCATGCTCCTGCACCGAGAACCGTTATTTTCCTACCCATATCAAATTCCTACCTTCGCTTGTCGCATGGAGTGCTGTTTTTTCACCTCACGGCTATCGCCGTTCGGCGTCGCCTACCGACAGCCCACCGGGCTGTCGCCTTTACGGCTCCGTCCATACTCCTGCACCGAGAACCGTTATTCTCCTACCCATATCAAATTCCTATTTTCGCTGCGCGCAACTGCGCGTTATGCTACTCCACCGCCGGGAACTGGCCACCAGCCTCGGGCCACGGCTTACGGCTCATGGAACGGTAATCCCAATAGCCTTCTGCCGGGAATCGCTCGCCGCGAATCTCCTCCAACACCGTGTTCATGCGCTTGAATACGCGCCACATCAATTCGTCCACGGCCTCGGCGGGCGGTTCATCGCCCCAGGAATCCATGTCAACAAGCAGATCGGAATAATCGAGCGCCTCGTCGTAGCACATCACCACATTCTTGCGAGGCCACGGCCACCAGTGGTTGATGGAAGCCGCGCCCCACGTCACTGCAGGGTAGAGCGGCACTTGATGGCCAAGTCTGCGGGAGGCTTCAAGCGCAATGTATCCTACACCCTCCTTGATGCTCATCACCCATTTCTTCGGGTCGCGGGTCACCGTGCCTTCCGGCCAAACAGTGAGGGGGCGGCCGGAAGTAAGAATATCGATTGAGGTCTCCTCGATCTGCTTGGCCTTGCCGGAGCGACGCTGCACCGGCTGCATGCCGACCAATTGGAACCATTTGCCGATCAGCGGCCACTTGGCCATCTCGGCCTTGGCCATGTAACGCGGGCGACGGCCCATGTGGAACAGGCTCATCATCGGCACGAACACATCGAACATGGTGATGTGGCTGGCCGCGGTAATGAACGGGCCGGTTTCCGGCACATGGTCAAGACCCCATGCCTTGGTCTTGCAACTAGCGCGGAATACCACGGAAACACCGGCCAGCAGTCGCTTGGTGGCCTTGGGGTTCTGGGCGTTGATCTCTGGCTGGTTCGGCGTACGCGGACCAGTCGGATAGTAATTGGTGGGGTCCACAAGTGTATGGCTGCCTGCCAGACGCTTGACCTGTTCGTCGCTCAGCGGGCTCACAGCCGAACGCGGCGACGGTTTTCCTTTGGATGCCATGGTCACTATTGTGGCACGAACCGACGCCCAAACCATGCATTACCAGCCCCGCTGGTGGATGCCGTCAGCACATCTGACTGGGGGTGGTCTCAGCTCACAGCCAAAACCACCCCCTCCGTCCGACTATTGCCGGGCAGCCCCCGCCAGCGGGGGCAAATACGTCACTCCACGGCGATGGCGTCGATCTCCACCAGTGCACCCTTGGGAATCATGTTGTTGCCAAAGGCCACACGTGCGGGCTTCACGGAACCGATGAACACCTCGGCGTAGCGAGCGTCCACTTCCTTGAAATCCTCAACGTTCTTCAGGTAAATGGTGGCACGACACACATGCTCAATGCCAGTACCGGCGGTGTCGAGAATATGCTTGATGTTCTTCAGCGCCTGCGCGGCCTGCTCGCCCGCGGTATCCCCTGCCAGCTCACCGGTGGTCGGATCAATACCCAGCTGACCGGACACGAACACGAAACCATTGGCCTTCACCGCCTGGCTGTACGCGCCCAGCGCGGCCGGGGCCTCCGAAGTAGCTACGGCTTCCATCTTCTCGCTCATTATGTGCTCCTCTTGTTGGATTAGCGAACCCGATTACGTAGCAGTTTACCGAGCGCAGGCACGCTTACGGATGCCACTGCCCGCCATGCGGCCATATTCCGCCTCACCGCCCGGGCGATATGCAGCAGAGCGCTTCCGGGATGCTTCACCACATATGCCAGAACGGCTGTTCCTTGCGACGCACACGCAGGCCCGCCGTAACCGCGAATCCCGTCACCAGAGACAGCGCCAGTACCATAGCGAGCAAGTGAACCAACCAACGCCGCTGCGACCCGTTCCGGATCATCGCACACCTCCTCATGGGGTGAGTTCCACGACCTCAATCCATTTCATTACGCGCTCTTAAAACCCAACACAACAGCATTCCATGGGGTATTCATGGATGCCCTCAGGGAAAACTCAGGGAACCCTGAGCGAGCATGAAAAAAGGGCTTTCGACATATGCCGAAAGCCCCACTGGTGGGCTTGATGGGGATCGAACCCACGACCTTCTGTTCCGGAGACAGACGCTCTATCCACTGAGCTACAAACCCGAGCAACTCCTTTACTGTACACCAACCATCACCCGCGCCAAGCCACTATCATCGAACAGCGCAGCCCAGCCGGCATCATGACCATATTGTGAGGCCAATCACCGGCAAAACCTAGGGAAACGCCGTAAACGGCTCTACAATGGGGTTATGTCGGAACCTACAGATGACTTCGAATACGAACGCCGCTTCTTCTGCCGCGAGCTGCCAGACGAATACAACGACGGCGACATCCCGGCCCTCATCATCCAGAGCTACTACGTGCATGCCGACAACTATGCGCTGCGCGTCAGGTTGGTCTCACACAAGGTGAGCGTCAATATGACCCCTGACATCGACCCGATTGCCGTGCTGGATGAGCACCGCGAGCAGTTCTCGGAGGCCTTCGTTACCGTTAAGGGACCGTCCGTGGGCGGCACCCGATATGAAGTGGAGCGTGAGGTTGACGCCCGCATTGCCGCGGAACTCATCAAGCGCGGCGGCGAAGTAGTTATCAAGAACCGCTATTCCGTATGGATTGCGGAGGACGGCTGGAGTGTGGATGTGTTTGGCGGGCTCAATGCGCCTCTTATCGTGGCCGAGGCCGAACGATCGGGACCAGTAACCAATCTGACGATTCCGAAGTTCTGCGTTACCGAAATCACCGATCAGGCGCGATTCAACAATGACGGACTGGCTGCCAAGCCGTTCAGCACATGGGCCGACGACTTTGAAGAGGAGCTGGCTGTGGACGGGCCACGGTTCCAGCAGTATTTCGGGAAAAACCGGATGGCGTAACAGCCAGCTCAGCCGCAATTAAGGACGGGCTTTGCCCCGTAGCTTTCTGGCTCGACTATCGTCTCGCCCTCGCCTACAAACAGCCCACCGGGCTGTTTGCTTCACGGCTCGGCCTCACCCGAGGGAAGCCAAGGAAAATCAGTACATCAGGGTTGCGAGACGGCGACGGGCACGAGCTAGGCGCGGGTCGGTCGGTTCGGGGATGGTGAAGTACTCGAGCAGGCGCTGACGCACCGCCTCGAGATCGCCCTTATGGCCTGCGGCCAAGAAGTCAAGCAGACGGTCAAAAGCATCCTGGATCTGGCCGCCAATCATATCGATATCAGCCACGGCCAGTTGCGCTTCCACATCGTCGGGCGCAGAGGCTGCGGCGGCACGCACCTCGCGCACATCCGCGGAACCGGAACGGGCCAGCAAAAGCGCCTTGGCATGTTCGCGGGCGGCCAGTGCATCAGACGGATCGGATTCCATAACACGTGCATATTCAGCGGCGGCACCGGCGTAGTCGCCTTCCTCGGCTAAGCGATGAGCCTCAGCGTGCTCGGGAGGCACCTGCTCCGTATCAGCACCAGTCGCACCGGTACTCGCGGCAGCATCGGAATCAGGATCGCCGGAATACGGCGCAGTGCCGTTGACGCCGGACTGGGCAGCGGCCTGAATAATCTTGGGAATCACTTCGTCGGTGAGCTGCTTCAGCTCATCATCACCCGGCAGACCCTGTAGCAACGGCATCGGGCGACCGGAAATCAGCGCAAACAAGGCCGGCGCACCTTGCACTTGCAGTGCCTGTGCGATCGAAGGATTAGTCGCGATGTCAATGCGAGAGAGCTGAATCTGACCATTGAGACCATTCACCGCATCGCCCAGCGCGCGAGCCATCGAGAAAAGACGGTCGTCAGTGGGCACCCACAGCAACAGCAGAATCGGGAACGTGGCGGAGGTCTGCACCATCGCCTGGAAGGTGTTCTCGGTGGTGTCGATCACATAGCCACCAGCTGCCGGTGCGCCGCCAGCCTGTCCTGGCTCAGCCTTGACCTGATGCTTCAGCGCTTCCAAATCGACAGCACCCGCCAACGATACTCCTGGATTGAACTGCTGCTGATCAGCCATATATGCCTCCACATGTACGCGCACGATTCGCACGCCCGACAATCAAACAATGCTGGAATCGATTGTAGTGCCGACTCCCACCGCGTAGCCATTCTTCCACTACGCGGTGAAATTCCCACCACGTAGTGAATCACCACCACGTGGTTACCCAAAACAGCGTTATTCTGCGAAAGACAAAATTCGTCTGACATCGCGGTGGGGAAATTACTACGTGGTGGGAACTTACAGCGCCTCGACCTTGACCGGAGTGCGGTCGGCACCCACGGCGGTGATCTGTTGACCGGAGTTGGCCGAAGGAATGTACAACGCCACCACGTTCACGTATGTGACCTTCATGGTGCTGGTGTACTTGTCGCTGTTGAACAGGATCTTCTCATCATCGGAGGCGGGCTGGGATTCGCGTCCGTCACCGGCCTGACGAGTCCACACGGAATCGACACGACCCACGACCAAATCGCCACCATCAGCCGTGCGCATCACCCACATCTGGTCGGGCGTGGCAGTGAAGGTCTGCTCCTGCGTGCCGTTGTTGCGGGCGATGCCTTCCTGCACGGTGTTGGTCAGTTCGGCAATCTTCTGGCGCAGCTGGTCATCCGCGAATTGCGAGGCGAACTTGCTATTCGCACCGTTCTGCAGCACATCGGCATACCGGGTCAACGCATCGGCAGGCGTGGCCACCAGATTCTCATCCTTATCGGTACCCATTCTCGAACCGATGGTCGGCACCTCGAACTTCGGCAGCTGCGCTCCCTCAAACAGACGCGCCATGGCCATCAGCTTGTAATTCTGACGGGCTGATTCCTGATTCAGCACCAATAAACGCTTGGACTGCTGGTCTTCGGTAGTGGTGGTGATGGTGAATACCGAGCGCGGCCAGCCGTCATCCGTGGGAATCACCACCTGGGCGATGTCCTTAGGAATGGTCGCATACTTGGACATCGAGCCGCTTTTCTGGGCAATGGTGGCCTGGCTGGTGCGAATCTCCAGCTGAGGCCCGCCCATCACGGCCTTATAGCCGTCCGCGGATCGAGCCGCGTCGGCCTGATCGATCGTTTCCAGGATCTTGGCACGAATCTTCTTCTCCTGCGCCTCAGTCAAATCCGGCTGAGCCTTGGTGGATGAGTCAGCGGCCGGGGTGGGCAGCTGACCTTCGCAAGCGGCCAACGGCATAATCAGCGCGGCAACGGAGAGGGCGGCGACGCACAGTTTGTTCCAACGCATGCTCATCAGTTCTCCTCCTGGTTGTCCACATCATCGGCCGCAGCACTATCCGAGGCTTCACTGTCATTGACTTCCTGAGCCAAACGGGAGAAGTATGCCTGCAACTCATCAGGAGAAATCACTGATGTCGACTCGGTATCCGGCATCGCCTCGATCTCCCCCGCTTCGCCGGACTGCTGATCGGCGACCAAATTGCGGGACGCGGGATCGATAATCGTGGGAGATTCGGCCGACTCGGCGGGCACGGTCTTCTTGGAACTGCGACGGTGTGCGGCATGGCGGCGACGCTTACGGCCGGTCGGCGGCACTTCAGCCGGAATCGAGCCGTTGCCAATAATTCCCTGTTCAACCTGTTCCGCGAACGACGGCCCCGTTGACGCAGTGGCCTTGCCCTCCACAATGCGCTTACGGCGCTTATGCGGCGGCATGGCGAACACGGACGCACACAACACCGCGATTACCGCCAGCAGACCGCCGGACAGGTAGAACGGCATGGCGAAATCGGGAACTTCAGAACGCACCCAGTGCATGCTGATAGTGGCGGACGCCTTATGTGAACCGAGATCCATGATGGCCACGGTCGAAGCGGCAGGATCTTTGCTATCCAAGGTCACCGAACCATTGCCGCACTTCACGGAAGTCCACATATCGGAGTCTTTGAATGCCACCTCGTTGGCGTCATCCGACGAGCCCGATTGGTTTTTGATGGGCTCACCCTTCTGAACGCCGAGCTCGGTCCAAGAAGTCAAACCGCTGATGCGCTGATAGGACTTCTCGCTTGCTACCCAACCGGCTGCATCCTTGGTGGAGGCCAAGGCTACGCATGTCTCATCCTTGGACGAGGAGGACTTCACGGTCATCGTCGTGTTCTTATCCAACAAGGTGAGCACGCCGGGATCGGTAACCACATAGCGAGAACCGGTCACGTTGGCAGATGCGGTGATCTCGCTGGAAGGCTTCCATATCGTGGCGTTCAGCACTCCGAGCACAATCGCCGCCACAGCCAGCAGACCGAAAATAGGCGTTACCACGCCGCGCATGATCATGGCATGACGAGTCGGGCGCTCGGACTTTTGCGTCTCGGCGTCTTCCATACTCTCGGTGCTCTCAGCATCGACACCTTCGGCACTCTCAGTATCAGTACCATCGGCGGCATCGGCAACGTCATTGGCATCGATGACATCTGTCGAGTCGGTCACGTCACTGACTACGTCAGACTCCGTGGCCTCCTGATCTGGGCCCATTGCTTGTTCTTCAACACTCATAACGGTACTATTCTACAATCTTCACCTGTCTATTACCTAGAAAGGCTGAAAATCAGGGTTTACCGGTAGTGTGGTGTGCCATGCGTACTTTGTCTACCCTGACCAAAACCATAGCCGTTGCCTGCTCGCTGATCATGTGCATCTCGCTGGCTGGTTGCTCGAACTCGTCCGATTCCAAGAGCGACTCCTCGAAGTCGTCCTCTTCCAAGACGGCGAATCAGATTGCCGGCGTAACCGCCAAGGGCAAGCTGGGCGAGAAGCCGACCATCTCCTTCAAAGCCCCGATGACCGTGTCCGACGGCTCCTACGTGGTGCTGCAGAAGGGTGACGGCGACACAATCGAAGAAGGTGACCGCGTCTGCGCCCAGGGTATCGCCCTGAATGTCAAGGACGGCACCGAGCTGATGGATACGTGGACCAAAAATACGCCGGATTGCTCGCTCCTGGTCGATTCCTCCACCCTGTCTTCGACCTATTACGACCAGATCAAGGGCGCCAAGCTCAACACCACTATCGGTTTCGGTGTGAACGCCGAGGATTCTTCCGGCTACTCCTACATTCTGGCGATGACGTTCGTTTCCAAGTCCAAGGATCTGAAGAAGGCCACCGGCGAAGAGGTCAAGGACGTGCCGTCCAATCTGCCGAAGGTGACGCGTGCCAAGAACGGCAAGCCGTCGATCGACATGAACGGTCAAGGTGCGGTCGATTCGCTGGTTTCGCAGACACTGGTCAAGGGTACCGGCAAGGAAGTGACCGACAAAAACACTGTGGTGGTCAAGTACACCGGTTGGCTGACCGATGGCACCCAGTTCGACTCCTCTTGGGATAAGAACACCACACTTGAGGCTGACATGTATTCCGGCGGCCAGCACGGTGTGATCGAAGGCTGGCAGAAGGGTCTGATTGGTCAGACCGTCGGCTCCCAGGTGCTGCTGGTGATTCCGCCGGATCAGGCTTACGGCGACAAGAAACAGGGCTCGATTCCCGCGAACTCCACGCTGGTATTCGTAGTGGATATTCTCGCCGCGTATTAAACACTCAGCAAATAGCGTTGCCCCCGCTGGCGGGGGCAACTTTGCATTCAGAACAGCCTGAGGCTATCGTCCTCCGTGCCTTTCATATCGTCGTAGTCGAGGATGAGGCAGGTGAAGCCGCGATCCTTGGCCAACACCTGGGCCTGCGGCGTAATAGTCTGTGCAGCGAAGATGCCATGCACCGGGGCCAATAGCGGGTCGCGATTCAGCAGCTCGCAATAGCGGGTCAACTGTTCGACGCCGTCGATGCCGCCGTGACGCTTGATTTCCACAGCCACATGCTCGCCCTCGGCGTTGATGGCCATGATGTCCACTGGACCGATGGCTGTCGGATATTCACGGCGTACCAACTTAGCGCCCTTGCCGATACGTTCGATCTGCTCGGCCAAGTATCGCTGCAGATGGTCTTCCACACCGTCCTTGATGAGGCCAGGATCTTCGCCCAAGTCATACGTCTCATCGGAATAGATGTGCTGCAACGTCACTTCCAGAATGTCCGAACCCTTATCGGCGCTCACACGCAGCACTTTTTCCGGCACCGGCGTATCCACATCATCATCAGCACCATCGGGCGTAATGTCCTTCAGCGTGCAGGGTGCGGTCATCCAGTTGAGCGGCTTATAGGAGCCCAGCTCAGAAAAAATCAACAGACTGGAATCGGCCTTAATCAGCAGCACGCGCTTGGCCAGCGGCAACGAGGCATTGAGACGGCCAGAGTACTCCGCAGAACAATCGGCAACAATAATTCGCATAGGCCACCACTGTAGCGCAACACATAGCAAAGGGGGCTCTCTGGAAACCAGAGAGCCCCTTTACAGGGTCACAGCGAAGTGAATGTCACTCAGCAGTGCCGGAGTACTGGACGTCGTGGCCGCGCTCGACCGCCACAGTGAGTTTGTTCGAATCGAAGGAGATGAATCCGTCGGTCACCTCGAACATGTGGCGATCGCCATCGGGCTCAACCACGGTGAGCGTACCCTGCTTGATCACCGTGAGCACAGGCTCATGGTCGGGCAGGATGCCCATGCCGCCTTCGAAGGCGGGAATGGTCACGCTCGCCGCGTCGCCATGCCACACGGGGTGGTCGGCAGCGACGATGTTGACCTTCATCGTGGTTTTTTCCGCGGCCATCACGCACCCAGTTCCTTCTGCATGTTGTGCCACTTCTCTTCGAGGTCGTCGATGCCACCGATGCCGGAGAATGCCTGCTCCGGAACGTCGTCGTACACGCCGTCGCAAATGCGGGTGAAGGCTTCGATGGTCTCGTCGGCCGGCACGTAGGAGCCGGGACGACCGGTGAACTTCTCAGCCACGTAGAAGTTCTGGCCGAGGAACTGCTCGATCTTACGAGCACGGTTCACGGTGGTCTTGTCCTCTTCGCCGAGCTCGTCGATACCGATCAGAGCGATGATGTCCTGCAGCTCCTTGTTACGCTGCAGGATCGCCTTGACGCGGTTGGCGCACTCGTAGTGAGCCTGGCCCACGTAACGCGGATCAAGGATTCGCGAGGTGGAGCTCAGCGGGTCCACTGCCGGGTAGATACCCTTGGAGGCAATGTCACGAGAAAGCTCGGTGGTTGCATCCAAGTGGGCGAAGGTCGTGGCCGGAGCCGGGTCAGTGTAATCATCGGCAGGCACGTAGATGGCCTGCAGCGAGGTGATCGAGTGGCCACGGGTCGAGGTGATGCGCTCCTGCAGGGAGCCCATCTCATCGGCCAGGTTCGGCTGGTATCCCACGGCGGAAGGCATACGACCCAACAGGGTGGACACCTCAGAACCGGCCTGGGTGAAACGGAAGATGTTGTCGATGAACAGCAGCACGTCCTGGTTCTGCACGTCACGGAAGTACTCAGCCATGGTCAGTGCGGTCAGCGGCACGCGCAGACGGGTACCCGGCTGCTCATCCATCTGGCCGAAGACCAGTGCGGTCTTCTCGAGCACGCCAGCCTCGCCCATCTCGCCGATCAGATCGTTACCCTCACGGGTACGCTCACCAACGCCGGCGAACACGGACACACCGCCGTGGTTCTGGGCCACGCGCTGAATCATTTCCTGAATCAGCACGGTCTTGCCCACACCTGCACCACCGAACAGACCGATCTTGCCACCCTGCACGTACGGGGTCAGCAGGTCAATGACCTTGATGCCCGTCTCGAACATCTGGGTCTTGGACTCCAGCTGATCGAAGGCCGGCGGGTTGCGGTGGATAGGCCAACGCTCGGTGACGGTGATGGTCTCATCCGGCTTCTTGTTCAGAATGTTGCCGGACACGTCGAAGACGTGGCCCTTGGTCACATCGCCGACCGGCACGGAAATCGGGGCTCCGGTGTCGGAGACCAAAGTGCCACGGACCAGGCCGTCGGTAGGCTTCAGAGCAACGCAACGAACCGTGGAATCACCGAGGTGCTGTTCGACCTCAAGGGTGATTTCAGTGACCTTTGCCTCGCCCTCTTCCTTGGCGCCGGTGTTGACGATCTTTACTTTCAGGGCGTTGTAGATGTCGGGCAGATGACCCACCGGGAATTCAACGTCAATAACCGAGCCCTGGACGCGGGTGACGCGACCGTCGGTAGGCTCGGCCGCTGTGGTCTGGTTGTCAGCCATATGCGTTCCTACTCTTCCTCTTTGTTCAGCGCGTCGGCGCTGCCGATGATTTCGGTAAGTTCCTGGGTGATCGAGGCCTGACGCGAGGCGTTGAGCTTGCGGGTAAGGTCATCGATCAGGTTATGAGCGTTGTCGGTAGCCGTGTGCATGGCGTTCTGCCTGCTTGCGGTCTCCGATGCGGCAGCTGTCAGCAGGCATTCGTGGATACGGGACTGGATGTACTTCGGCAGAATGGCATCCAACACTTCCTCGATGCTCGGCTCGAAGGTGTACAGCGGAGCCACGTCCGCCACAGCCGGAGCCTCTTCATCAGGAGCGGGGACCTTGGCCTCGTTCTCCACGATCTCGACGGGCAGCATGCGCAGCACGCGCACCTTCTGCACCACCATGTTGATGAACTCGGTGTAGACGATGTAGAGTTCGGAAACTCCACCCTGCTCCGCCGGCTTCATGTAGGCATCCATCAACGTGCTGGAGATGGTTTCAGCAATTTCCACGCCGGGCTGGTCGGTGTCGCCTTCCCATGTGGCCGCGATGTCACGGTTGCGGTACTTGTAGTACGTCGAACCGCGACGTCCGTACACGAACAGCTCCGGCTGCTTGCCGGCCGCATCAAGGCGGGCGAGCAGCGATTCCGTTTCACGGATAATCGAAGAGGTGTACGGGCCGGCCATGCCACGATCCGAGGTGAGGGCGAGAACAGCCACGCGAGGGTTGTTCTCGTCCTTCACCGCAATCGGATGCGTGATATGGGTGTGTGCCACCAACGCTTGCACGGCATCGAAAATCGCATCAGTGTACGGCTTCGCGTTCAGGGCCACATCACGGGCCTTGGCGATATGCGAAGACGCGATCATCTCCTGAGCGTTGAAGATCTTGGCCAACGACTCAGTGGAGTGGATGCGTGATTTCAATGCGAGTTGCGAGCCCATGGCTTACTTCTCTCCCGCCACGATCTTTTCCTGATCGACCGGCGCTGCCTTGGCAACGTCCGGCTTCTTCTCGACCAGCGGCTTGCCGTTGGAGGAAACGAAGGTCGAACGGAATTCATCCACGGCCTTATCGAGGGCAGCCTCGGTATCGGCGGTGAAGTCCTCGGTCTCGCGGATGGTCTTCAGGATGTCGGTGTTGTGGTCGATGTAGTCCAGCAGTCCCTGCTCGAACGGAAGCACGTCGGACAGCTCGAGGTCATCGAGCTTGCCGTGGGTGCCGGTCCACACAGACACGACTTCCTGCTCCATGGAATACGGGTGGAACTGCGGCTGCTTCAACAGCTCGGTCAGGTGAGCACCACGGGTCAGCTGGGCCTTGGATGCCGCATCCAGATCGGAGGCGAACATGGCGAAGGATTCCAGCGAGCGGTACTGCGCCAAGGAGATCTTCAAGGTACCGGAGACCTTCTTCAGAGCCTTGGTCTGTGCGGCGCCACCGACTCGAGAGACCGAGATACCGACGTCCACGGCGGGGCGCTGGTTGGCGTTGAACAGATCGGACTGCAGGAAGATCTGGCCATCGGTAATGGAGATCACGTTGGTCGGGATGTAGGCTGACACATCGTTCGCCTTGGTCTCGACGATCGGCAGACCCGTCATCGAACCGCCGCCCAGGTCATCGGAGACCTTGGCGCAACGTTCGAGCAGACGAGAGTGCAGGTAGAACACATCGCCCGGGTAAGCCTCACGCCCCGGCGGACGACGCAGCAGCAGGGAAATCGAACGATAGGCCTCTGCCTGCTTGGACAGATCGTCGAAGACGATGAGCACGTGCTTGCCGTTGTACATCCAGTGCTGGCCGATGGCCGAGCCGGTGTACGGGGCAATGTACTTGAAGCCAGCGGAATCAGCTGCCGGGGAGGCCACGATGGTGGTGTACTCCATGGCACCGGCGTCTTCCAGGCTCTGCTTCACCGAAGCGATGGTGGAGCCCTTCTGACCGATGGCCACGTAGATGCAGCGAACCTGCTTCTTCGGGTCGCCGGATTCCCAGTTGGCCTTCTGGTTGATGATGGTATCGATCGCGATGGCGGTCTTACCGGTCTGGCGGTCGCCGATGATGAGCTGGCGCTGGCCGCGACCGACCGGGGTCATTGCATCGATGGCCTTCAGACCAGTGGACAGCGGCTCGTCGACCGGGTGGCGGTGCATCACGTCGGGTGCCTGCGCCTCGAGGATACGGCGGCCTTCGATGCCCTGGATCTCGCCCAGGCCATCAATCGGGTTGCCCAGCGGATCCACGACGCGGCCGAGGTAGCCGTCGCCGACAGGCACGGAGAGCACTTCGCCGGTACGGCGCACTTCCTGGCCTTCCTCGATTCCAGCGAAATCGCCGAGGATAACCACGCCGATCTCACGGGCGTCAAGGTTGAACGCCAGGCCGAGCGTGCCGTCTTCGAACGTCAGCAGCTCATTGGCCATGCAACCAGGCAATCCCGTCACGTGCGCAATGCCATCACCGGCCGTGGCGACATAGCCCACTTCCTGGGTGGGGGTGTCGCTCGGCTTGTACGACGCAACGAAGTCGTCGAGGGCCTTGCGAATCGAGGCGGGATCGATGGTCAGTTCTGCCATGATCACTCCTTCTATTGGTTATTGTTCAGTCAAGTCTTTTGCTTGTGTTGGGCGGATGGGCTCAGCTCTCAGACCGGGCTTGCTTCCGTCTGTACCCTGCGGTGCAGGTTCTGCAGCTGTGCGACCACGGTGTTGTCCGTGACTTCGTCGCCCACCTGAATGCGCATGCCGCCCAGTACGGTCGGATCGACCACCGAGTTGATGTGCACCTGACGTCCCACCTTGACGGAGTAGACATCGATCAGTCGCTTGATCTGCTCTTCCTTCAGCGGGGCTGCGGTGGTCACGGTGACCATCGACTGGCCCATATGGCGGGAGAACTTTTTGATCAGCCACTGGATGGTTTCCAGATAGCGGCGGCGACGCAGGTTGCAGGTGGCGTGCTCGGCAAGCCTCATCGTGACCTTGTTCAGATTCTTATCTCCGAACAGCTCACGGAATAGCTTGACACGAACCTCGCTGGGGGCTTGGTCGTCGTAAAGCTTCGAACGCACAACCGGCAAATTCAGCAAAGAGGAATGCAGTCGGGACAGCTCGATGGATACGTGCAACGTGGAGTCAGTGGCGTCGGCGTAGTACATCATGGCGTCCACACCGAAGTCCTCTACTGCATTGGCGATATCCCTGGCACGGCTCCAACGGCGGGAGACCAGATCAGTCATGATCTCTGTGGTCATCGGGTGCACCTGATCGCCGACCATCTCCTTGAACACGACCACCTTATCGGCAGTCGGGCGGGATGGGTCGGTCAGTGCACGCTCCAGCTGAATGTTGTTGTCCAGCGCGCTGGTAATCGTGAACAGTTCGTTGCCGATCCGCCACGCGTCCTCATGGGTGTCGCGCAGTTTCGGGGCCAGCGAATCACGCGACTCGCGGTCTGCAATACGAGATGCCTCTCCTCGCATGGTCACCTCCCTTTCTGGTTACGAATGGTCACAGTCACTTCTTGGCGTCCAGATCGTCGATCATCGAATCGATCATCGAGGACTGCACGTCGTTGTCTTCCAGCTTGGCACCGAGGATCTTGCCGGCAAGCGCGGTGGCAAGAGCACCGACCTCGCCCTTGAGCGAGACGATGGCCTGCTGCTGCTGGGATTCGATCGAGCGCTGCGCGGAAGCGGTGATTTGAGCCGCATCGGACTCGGCACGAGAACGGGCGTCGGAGATGATGTGGGACGCCTCAGCACGGGCGTCGTCGCGAATCTTGGCGGCGTCCACACGGGCGGTGCTCAGCTGGGCCTCATACTTGGCCTTGGCTTCGTCCGCATCCTTCTTAGCCTGCTCCGCCTTGGCGATGTTGCCTTCAATCTTGGCGGCGCGCTCGTCGAAGATCGCATTGAACTTCGGCATGAAGAACTTGTAGAAGAACACCGCAACGATGACAAGAATGATCAGCGACCATACGATGTCATAGGTCTCGGGAATGAACAGATCAATTCCGCCTTCTGCGAGCGTCATTATGAAGTCCTCCTTTCACTGGTGGATTCGTTTTGCCTTCTGTATTCGACTGAGAAAACGTTCGATCAGTGGAACATCAGGGCGGTAACGAAGCCGATCAGTGCCAGCACCTCGACCAGAGCCAGGCCGATGAACATGATGGTCTGGATCTTGCCGGACATCTCAGGCTGACGAGCGGTGGATTCCATGGCCTTGCCGAAGAGGATGCCCAGACCAATGCCAGGGCCAAGAGTACCGATACCGTAACCGATGACGGACAGGTTGCCGGCGACCTCTGCGAGGGTGATGATATCCATTGTGTTTCCTTTCTAACGTACTTGGCGACGTTATAAATTTTTGATTTTCGATCCCGCCATATTAGGCGAGACCGGGTTCCGAAGTCGAGACAGCGCCTCACTCCTCCGGGAAGCTCAGGTTGATGTACACGGTGGAAAGAATCGCGAAGACATAGGCTTGCAGGAAGGCGACGAACGCCTCGAAGCACGTCATGGCGAAGCCACCGGCGAACCACAGCGCACCCACCGGGATGCCCTGCAGCTTGTTGGCCGCGTCAACCATCCAGTACTGCGCGAAGGCCAAGCAAGTGGCGACCATAAGGTGGCCAGACACCATGTTGGCGAACAGACGGATAGTCAGGGAAGCCGGGCGAATGATCAACAACTCAAGCAGGTTGATCGGGGCCAGCAGGAAATAGACCGGCCACGGCACACCAGGCGTGAACAGCTCGTGGCGCAGATAGTGACCGAGACCCTGCGAGCGGGCTGCGGTGACCCAGTACTGAATCAGGGTCCACAGAGCGAACACCAACGGCATGACCACCGTGGCGGTGGCAGCCATGTTCATACCAGGGATGACGCCGCACAGATTGAAGACAAAGATCGTGAAGAAGATGGTGGTAATCATCGGCACGTAGCGCTTGCCACGAGCCTCACCCATCACGTCATAAACGACCTTGTCACGCACGAAGTCAAGACCGTACTCGACCACACCCTGCCAACGGCCGGGGATGAGCTTGGCATGCTTGGCGGTAATACCGAGCACCACCAACAGTACGACGGTGGCCACGATGCGGATCAGGATAATACGGTTGATGGCAAACGGAGTGCCCTGGAACAGGATCTCCGGGGGTAGGAAGTCGTTGACTGAGGGCAGATGAGCGCCCTCGTTCGCCAACAGCAATCCTGCGCCGAACGAACCGACCATATTCACGCCTCCTGCTTCTTCAATGTCAGGTGTCAGTTTAAACCCACCGGGCGGGCGAATGTGACGGACTCGTTACTTTCGTCGTCTCGATGCGGAGTCTGCTGAGCGTGGACACGGAGTCAGCGCTGGGCATTCGACTCCGAATGACTGAAGAGTGATTATTTGCCTGTGTCTAGACAAAGTCAAACCCACCTCGGCGCGTCTTTTCTCATCCCTACTGCCGTAAGGCTTTTCCCGGCACTTCGCGAGTGTTGTTTGATATTAGTCGCATCTCGCCGATGTGTAGGATTATGTTCATTCAATCGTCCGTATCGTGAACAAATTACAGTCCACTGTGCGAACGATCAGCCCTCAATAACGCCGTAGCCGTCGTTGAGGAACGGCTTGAAATCATCCTCGCGCGGACCGCCGGGCTCATGGCGAATCGAGCGATCGGTGCCGAGCTTCTTTTCGGCACGCAGCCCCGGAACCTCGGTCAGGTCATACGGCGTGGTCTGGTACACCCAGTTCAACCAGTTGCGCCACAGCAGGTTCGCATGTGCCCGCCAGGCGAACAGCGGCTCCAGTTTCGGATCATCATGCGGGAAATAGTTCTGCGGGAACGGCACATTGGTCAGCCCCTTGGCCATATCGCGCTCATATTCTTCGGCAAGCGTGTATTTGCCGTATTCCCAGTGGCCGAGCGCAAACACCTCGGAGAAGTCGCGCGTGGCGATGAGCCCTGGCCCCGACTGCGGACCCCATGTCAGAATCTGCAGATTGCGGTTGGCACGCACCTCATCCTCATTCACGCCGGCCAGACGCGAGTGCGGCTGCAGTGCAATTTCGTCAAAACCGTTGGTCAGGAAGCAGTACTCATCCTGCAAATACTGGGGGAATACGCCGAAGATCTTTTCGGCGTAATCCACCTTATGGATGCCGTAACGCTCGTACAGCGCGCCCATGGCACCCCAGCACAGATACATGGTGGAGAACACGTGCGTGGACGCCCAGTCAAGAATCGTCTTGAACTCGTCCCAATAGTCCACGTCCTCGAATGGCATATGCTCCACGGGAGCACCGGTCACCACGAAGCCGTCGTAGTAGTTGTCGCGGAAGGCGTCGAGATTCTCGTAGAACTTGACCAGATGGTCGGCGGAGACATGCGTGGCCTCATGCGTGGAGGTCTTCATGAAGTCGATCTCGACCTGCAACGGCGATTTGGAGATCAGACGCAGCAATTGCGTCTCGGTTTCGATCTTCTTGGGCATGAGGTTCAGAATCACCAGTCTGAGCGGGCGGACGCGCTGACGCTCCGCCTCGGGCTTCTCGAGCGCAAAGATGCGCTCCGAGTCGAGAATGTCTCTGGCCGGAAGGCCACTGGGGATCTTGATAGGCATACCCTCTATTATGTCAATTTCTTGGATATCGCTCCCCGGCATTCCTATAACGGCCATTTATAGCGCGCTATTACTGTCTTTCTCGTTGGCCCCCTCTCCCGGAGAGGATTGCTGGAACCGATCGGCCGAGGAGAACATGCTCAGGGCCATGATTCAGCACAACACGCCGAGTTGACTTCCTGAAAATTGCCCCTATTGTAGATAAAGCTGTCTAAAAGACAAGCCGACGCGGGGTGGAGCAGCTCGGTAGCTCGCTGGGCTCATAACCCAGAGGTCACAGGTTCAAATCCTGTCCCCGCTACGAATCGCGGGAGGCCGTCACGAATTTATCGTGACGGCTTTTTGTTTCCTAGCAGCATTATTGCCGATTGGACGATGATGTCCCGTGAAAAAACAACATCCAGCCCCACTCTGGGCAGAATCTATCAACATGTGGCTCGACTCACTGAAGGCGGCGGGCTACTCCACCAACACGCTCAACACGCGGCGCTGCCAGATGAGCGCACTGTCGCGGGCGCTTGAGGGCGATCCTAGGGACGTGGAAGGCGACGACCTGCTCGCCCACTTCGCCGCGAAGGACTGGAAGCCCGAGACACGCAAGGGCGCGAAGAACGCCTGCGTCAGCTATTTCCGATGGCTCAAAGCGTCCGGCCGCAGCGAGGCCGATCCGAGCGAGTTCCTACCCACCGTCAAGCGTCCCGAACCGCATCCCCGGCCATGCCCGGACGTGGTCATACTCACCGCACTGCGCAAGGCCACGGACAGCGAACGGCTCATGCTGCGTCTCGGCGCGGAATGCGGTTTGAGACGCTTCGAGATAGCGAAGGTGCACAGCCGCGACGTCATGCGCGACCTCGTGGGCTGGAGCCTCGTCGTCGTAGGCAAGGGCGACAAGCAACGCATCGTGCCGATCGGCGACGACCTCGCCCTGCTGATCCGCTCCGCCCACGGCTATCTGTTCCCCGGCCGGTGGAGCGGCCACGCCGAATCATCCTACGTCGGCCGACACCTGAGCGACCTCTTGGGCGACGGATGGACGGCCCACAGCCTGCGCCACAGGTACGCGACCACGACCTACGCCGCCACACGAGACCTGCTGCTCGTCTCCAAGCTCTTGGGGCACGCCTCGGTCGAGACCACGCAACGGTACATCGCCATGCCCGACGACCGGCTGCGCGCCGCAGTGGAAGCCACGCGCCTCGCCGCATGATGTTGCATTGATGTCATATTGATGTATGATAGATGTTATTAGGAGGTTTGATGGAGTTTGAATACGATCCAGCGAAGAGCGCGAAGAACCTCGCCAAGCACGGCATCGACTTCGAGGCGGCCCAGCGCATGTGGGACAACTCGAAGACGGTTACGCTGACCGCTCCGAATCCCGGAAACGACGATGTGCGTTACATCGTGCTCGGCATGATCGACGGCAAGCACTGGACGGCGATCACGACCAAGCGCGGCAGGCGCATCCGCATCATATCCGTGCGCCGATCACGCAAGAACGAGGAGGCATACTATGACAGCCAAGAATAAGGTTGACGCCAAGTCGATCACCAGCGACCAGCTTGAGGAGATGTTCGACGACGGCGACGACATCCTCGACTACGTGGACCTCGACAATCCCGTGGTCGAGCATCATCCCCCACTGGAGAAGCGGATCACGCTGACGATGCCCGCGTGGATGGTCAGCGAACTGGACGAGGAAGCCGCCGACTTGGCGATCAGCCGCAACGCCGTCGTCAACACATGGATCGCCGACCGGCTGCGCACCATGCGTCGCCGCGAAGTCGTCCACGCCTGACCCCATATACGACGAAAAGCCCCCGAACCATGCCGCATGCGTTTGCGGTGGGTTCGGGGGCTTCTTGGTTATTCGGTCTTGGATGCCTTGGCCTTGAGGGCGCTTGCGCCGATGATGACGCCGATGGTCAGCGCAATGGCGCTGATGGTGGTCGCGGCCGGATCGGCCCACGTCCATCCCCATACGGGGCCGAGCGCCTGCACGAGCGTGGCCATGGCGGGCAGCACGATCAGCGCCACCCACTTGAGCACGTCATACACGCGGTCGGGCAGCAGCCAATCAGGCATACCGGCCGTCGGCTTCACTTCCGTGGTGCCGGTCCGGGCTTCGATGTTCTCGTCGGTCATATCATTCTCGATTCTCTTAGACGGAACCTAGGAACCTCGCCACGGCTGGGGTTCGAGGTTCCTAGGTGGGGTTCGGGTTCCCACTAGCTTCCCGAGCTGGCGCTAGTAGCGCAGCACCTCGCCGGGGTAGATCACGTTCGGATTACCGGAACGGTAGCCGGAGAGCTGCGTGTAGCTGATGCCGAGCCGTGCCGCGATGCCGCTGAGGGTGTCACCGCTGCGGACGGTCACGGTGCGGGTCGCCGGTGGGGCGTTGCCGGCGGTGGCGGTGCTGCCGCCGCCGTTGTAGGTGACGACCTGACCGGGGTAGATCAGGTTAAGGTTGCCGCTGGGCACGCTCCACTTGGACAGCGGCCACAGGCCTGTGCGTGTGGCGATCGCGCTCATGGTGTCGCCCGCGCGGACGGTCACACGGGTCGCGTTGGAGGTGGTCTGCTGCGTCTGCGTGGTAGCGCCGGCGTTGAGGCGCTGGTTGACGATCGCCATGACCTTGTCGTAGTTAGCGCCGAGCGCGTCGCGTCGCTGCTGGCCGTTGCCGTAGTCGCCACGGATCGTGGCGGTGGCGAGGGCCTGTAGATCGACGGTCTGGGTCGGCGGCGTCTCGACCTGCGGCGGGGTCGTGGTCTGCGCCTTGCCGGCCGGGTTGGCGTAGGCCTGCCACTGGGATGCGTCGCCACGGAAGTAGTTCAGGTCGAGCGGGCCGTTATAGCCGCTGACCCAACCATTCGAGGTGTACTGGCGCATGGCCTCGCCGTAGATCGAATAGTTCCACGGTCGGCTCTGGTAGCCGGTCGGCGCGTTGCTGGCGTACTGAGCGACCCAAAGGCCGCAGTTGGCGCGCACGTCGCTGGGTATCTGATTGAGTGCGGACGACTGCACGTACACCATCGGCCACACGCCGGTGAGCGTGTGCACGCGCTGCACGAACCGGCGCACCCAATCGCCGTTGCCCCACTGGGCGTTCTGGTAGGACTCCCAGTCGAGCACGAGCACGGCCTTGCCGATGTAGTCCCTAGCCCGGCCGACGAAGAAGTCGGCCTCGCTGCTGGCGTCGTTGCCGCCGGCGTAATGGTACAGGCCGAGGCTCTTGCCCCGGTCGGTCACGCACTTGGCCTGAGTGCGCCAGCTACCGTTCTCGAAGCCGACACCCTGACTGACTTTGACGACGGCGAAGTCGTAGCTGGCGGTGCAGGTGACGTTCGCGGCCTGCCAGCCGGACACGTCGATGCCGACCATGTCGGCCATGGCGATCGCCGGCGCGGTCGCGAGCAGCATGGCGATGATTGCCGTGATCGGCTTGCTTTTGTTCTTGAACTTGCCCATTCGTTTTCCTTCCTGTGTTGGGTGGGCATATGAAACAGCCCCCGCCGGGATGTCCGGCGAGGGCTAAACCTTCTTGGGGGCTATCGGCGCGTCCTGTATGTCCTGGTTGACTTGGGTGCCGTGCCCGTTGCCGCCGAGGCTGTGGTAGCTGTCGTAGACGAGCTGCGCGGTCCGTTTGGCGGTGTTGTCGGCGATGCCGTCGTTGGCGACCATTTCGCGCTGCATCTGTTCGAGCTTGCACAGCAGGAGCACGCGCACGCCGGTCTGCATGGCGTCGGATTTGCGTCGGTAGCCGCGCCACCAGCCGAGCATGTATCCGCCCAGGGCGGTGATGATGCCGGTGGCGGCCCAGACGGTGAGCTGCTGGGCTATGGGGTTCACTCTCCGATCCCCTCGTCGAGGCCGGCGATGTATGCCCGTACGGCTTCGCGGCCCGCTTCGGGCACGTCGTCGATGGTCTTGCGGCCGGCGATGACGAGACGGGCGTAGACGCGGATCATGGCTTTGCTCATGCTTCACCCCCTGACAGCAGCTGGTAGATTTCGGCCAATGCCTCGTCCTGATCGAGGCTGGACGCCTCCAAGCCGGCGAGGCGCTGACTGTCCGATTTGGATGCCTGCACGCAGTCGAGCCAGATGCTGTCGGCCTGTTCGATGGCTTCCTGTTCGGTCAGGTCGCGGATCGTGTAGGCTTCGTCGGCGGTGTATTCCGTCCATGCGGTTTCGCCGTCCCCGTGCATGACGGTGGTGATGTTGCGGCGGATGCGGATGTCCGCGAGGCCGTCGCCGCGCGGGTAGTAGCTGACCTCTTCGAGGGGTTCGAGGCTGGATACGGTCTGGAGCATGGGTTTTCCTTCCTGTGTTGGGTGGATAAATACCGGGTTGCGCGGCGCATGGTGTGGTCGATGCGGTGGCGTCGCCGGTATCGGATGCTGTCGCTGTTGCGCAGGTATCCGTAGTAGGAGCAGCAGCGTCGCGCGAGCTGTTCGGTCATGGGCCGGCGTCTGGCGCGGTTGAAGGTGCGGCGGGCGCGGAGGAACACGCCGCTGCGGATGTTGACGCGGCCGTGGGGTCGGAACGTGTAGCCGACCATGTCGATGGGTTCGAGGTCGAGGCGTTTGCAGTTCCATTCCTCGTGCACGTCGAGTTTGAGCGCGTCCTTCAGGTAGCGGACGATGCGGCGGGCGGCGATCTTCAAATCTCGTTTGGAGGTGCCGATGAGCAGCAGGTCGTCCATGTACCACAGTTGGTGCGTGATGAGCCGGCGGCGGGTGATCTCGCCGGTGCGCCGGCTGGTGCGTTCGATGGTCATGGCCGGCGATTCGATCCAGTGGTAGGCGTGGCTGAGGTAGTAGTTGGCGAGCCATTGGCTCAGGTAGCTGCCGATGTTGAGGCCGTTGTCGCCTTGGTACCGGTCGATGAGGTGGAACACGAGGCGCAGCAGGATCGGGTCGCCGACGTCGCGCGTGAGCATCGCCTTCAATGTGGGGCGGTCGATGCTGGGATAGTATTTGCGCACGTCGAGCTTCACGAACCATTTGCTGGATCGTTCGCGTGTCCATCGTTTGATCGCGCGGCGGGCGTCGATGGTGCCGCGATTGGGGATGCTGGCGGTCTGCCATCGGCCCACCTTCGCGTCGAACAACGGCTGGAGGGCCATGACGGCCACATGGTCGTAGATTTGGTGGCGTACCGATTCGCGGCCGATGACGCGGTGTTTGCCGCTGATCGGTTCGACGCGGTTGAAGTACGTGATCCTGGTGTCGCGGTATCGGCCTTCGCGTATCTCGTCGGCGATCCGTTCGGCGAGCCGGTCGAGGTCGGGGTGGGTTTCGAGGAAGCGGGTCACGTCGCGGCGGGACCGTTTGCCCTTGAGGTAGTGATCGATCGCCCTGCGGACGAACATGGGCGTGGCGCAGCGGGTGTGCTTGCAATGGGTTTTCAGAGCGTTTCCTATCTGGACTATGCCGGCGTTCGACGGTGCTGGATGGGTTCGGGTCTACTGGCCGGGTGCTCGGTTTGATTTTCGGCTGGGCCGTGGCTTGCCCTCTCACTGGCTGGCGTGGAGGGTAGTTGTGGCGTAATGATCGTGTTGACAGGATTGACCGGATATGCGGCCCCCGATGTTCCACCTGCGGTTCGCGAGGTCGTTCCTGAGGTTCGCGGCGAAAGCGCCGTACTGCACCCCATCCCTGAGGTTGCCGAAGCGCTGCACCACGCACGGACGTCGGAGGCGTACCGCCACAAATCCCAAAAGGCTGCGAAACGTCATGAGGGGGCTTTCGCCCCCTCGCTGCGCTTCACCCCCATCGCACTGCGGCTACGCCTTCGTGCGACCGAGCGCAGAAAGGCGGCCCCCGATGCCCCACCAGCGGTCCGCGAGGTCGCTCCCGAGGCTCGCGGCGAAAGCGCCGTACAGCACCCCATCCCAGAGGTAGCCGAAGCGCCGCACCTGTCGGAGGCCTTGGGATGTGAGCGGGTTGGCCCCGATGGCGTCGCACATGCCGGTGGTGCTCGTCGCGCCCAGTCCCGTGGGGATGATGACGCCGTTGGACAGGGTGAAGTCCTCGGCGTATCGCCATGAGTTGTCCGTGGTCTTGTCGCGTGGTGTGAATTCGCCGATTTTGGTGTAGTTCGTCGTCGAGGTCTTGCTTGCATTGGTGATGTCGAACACGCGGTAGATGTCGAGTCGGCCCTTGTCGTCGCTTTCCTTGACGGCGTTGACGATGAGGTCGGCGTCGCTCTCGTAGACGCCGTTGAATAGTTCGATGCCTTGCAGCCGGATGGGCTGGTGGTTTGCGGCGAACGCGGCGGATGGGCGGCCGTCGGTGCCGAGCAGTTTGTCGGTGGCCCCGGTCTTCCACGGCATGCTGCTGACGAAGCATGCGGTGGTCGTGGTGATGGCATCGCCGTCGAGGTTGAGGGCGGTGTTGTTGGCGTCGAGGTTGGTCTTGCTCAGGATGGTGCGCGCCCGGGCGGCGCTGTAGTTGCCGACGTTGTTGCGTTCCTTGTCGGTGCCGACATTGACGGTGCTGCCGATGTCGAAGCCGCTGGCGGCGCTGGTGGCGATGATGACGCGCTTGACGCCGGTTTCGGCATTGGTGACGGCGGTCTGCGGCGTGTACTGCCAGCAGCCGCCGAGCACGTCCGAGTTTTTGGTGGCGTATTTGAGCATGAGCATGAGCTGGACATAGAAGGTGTCGCCTTGGCAGCGGCCGGCGTATCCCTTGCCCTTCTTGAGCGCGTAGTCGATGGCCCGGTTCTGCGAGCCGAACTCGCGGTCAATCTCGACGCCGCTGACGGACAGCGGCCGCAGGCTTGAGTCGAGCGAGGCGGCGTATTTGGCGAACAGCAGGCAGGGGCGTTTCGAGCCGTCTGGCAACAGCACGCCGGGCAATGGTGTGTAGCCGTCGTATTGGGTGTCGCTGTAGAGGAATTCATTGTGGGTGCTCGTGGCTTCGAGCTTGTAGTATCCGGGGCATGTCATGACGTACACGTCGCCGTTCGACCCGTCGCGTCTGAAGCGGGTGTCGATGCCGTCGATGGCGGTGACGTGGGGCACGCCGTCGTCGCCGATGGTGGCGTTGACGTCCCACACGCGGAAGGCGTTCAGGGCGCTGTAGTCGTCGCGGCCGGCCTTGTCGTTGGTGCTGATCTCGATGGTCAGGTTGGCGTTGTCGCGGGTCTTCACGCCCGTTGGCGTGTTGCTGTACGTGTATTTGGGGAATTTCGCGCCGTACACCTTGCCGTCCTTGTGGGCGGTGAAGTAGGCGGCGAGGTTGCCGTATTCGCCCTTGGTGCTGTCGTACTCGAAGCGCACGCCCTTGGCGGCGTTGGCGTGCACCTTGGCGATGAGCTGGGCGGTGTCGGCGAGGGTCATGACCTTCTGCGTGTTCGCCATGATGGCTCCTTCCTGTTTATCGGTTGATGATGTCGAGCGCCCAGTCGATGTCGGACTGGGTGAGCGGCGGGATCGTTTCGGCGTCGGACAATGCCGGCGCGATCACGGTGTCGTACTGGGCGTCGATGTCGGCTTGGGTCGCGAAGACCACGCCGGCGGCCGCGCTGGCGGCGATCTTGGCCTTGCAGTCGTCGGAGAGCTGCCGGTATTCGATCACGCTGGTGCGTGCCGCGTTGGCGGCGTCCCTGGCCTCGCCGGCCGCGCTGACCGCGTTCCTGACGGCCTTGTTCGCGTCGTCGATGAGCTGTTCGAGGACGTTCATCTGATCCTGCGCGTCGGGCGCGGTCGCGTCGAACACGGCTCGTTCGACGATGCCGTGGAAGTTGCGCGAACAGGTTCGCGTGCCGTTGACGCTGACCTCGATGCCCATGAGGATCGCGCCGGCGTGCTGCAACGCCTTGCGCGGCACGGCGACGCGGTACGTGGCCGTGGGGATGCCGAACACTGCCGGCATGCTCACGCGGTCGCCCAGCCCGCTGCCGGGACTGGTGTTGTAGGCGAGCGCGACGGTGATGCCGGTGGTGTCGGTGATGGGGGTGCCGTTGTCGGTGAGTTCGACGGTGATGGTGCGGCCGTTGATGTCGCCGGCGTTGAGGCGTATGTCTGCGATGTAGCCGTTGGCTAGGTCGAGTTGGATGGGTTCGCCTGCGGCTTCGCGGAAGCTGTCAAGCGTTGCCATTGTCGTCGTCCTTGTTGGATTGGTCGGTGAGGCGTTGGTTTTCCTTGGCGAGTATGTCGATCTGGGCTTGGAGTGCGGCGATCTGGACGGTGCTGTCGGCGAGCATTTCGCGGAGTTTGCCGATCATGGCCGGGTAGAGGTTTTTGTCGTCCATCAGTCGTGGTCCTTTCCGTCGTTGGTTTGGGTGAGTGATTCGATGAATCGGTCGGTGGCGTCGTTGATGTCGTCGGCGTGGTCGGCGAGGAGGTTGCCGAGTTCCGTTGGTTCGATGCCGGCGGGCAGCGCGATGGTGGTCGGGGCGTCGGTTTCGTCTTCGGCGGATGGGTTGGTGGTTGCCGTGTCCGGCAGGAGCGGGAGGCCGAGCAGGCCGCGTGTTTTGTTGCGGCCGGCGGTGAGCGGATCGTCGGGTGTATTGTCGGCGGGCGCGGTGGTGGTGTTGATGGCGTTTTCGATGGCGTTGTAGGCGCTTGTCCATGCGGTTTCGCCGGTTTGGGGGTCTGGGTCTGGTTCGCCGTGGTCTCGGACGTGGAGGATGGCGGCTACGGCTTCGGTGTCGGTTTCGATGCCGAGGAGTGTGCGCCATGATGCGATTGCGGCGAGTGGTATGGCGTCGTGGCGCATGTCGGGTGTGGGTGGCGTGGTGGCGATGGTGGTCATGCCGTCGGTGACTGCGGCCGGCGGGGTGGTGTCGGCGGTGAGGGGTCGGTCTATGAGGAGGGTGGGCTGGTCGTTGATGGTGGTGACTTGCATGGGCATCTCCTATTTCTTGAGGAATCCGATGGTGTGGAGCTGGTAGGGTTTGTTGCCTTGGAACAGGGCCGCATAATGCGTGTTGATGGATAGGTTGGAGACGACGCCGGTGCTGGTGTTGCGGTTCCAACTGGCATCCATATTGGTGACCACCCTCTCCGGCGGCGTGTACACCCAGACACTCCAACCGCTTGCCGTGCAGTCGGACACGGTGGCTATGAACAGACCGGGATCGTCCTGCCGGTGATCGACGGTGGCGAACGCCTTGTATGAGCCGTATTTCGCGGGATTGGAGGATGTGAGGGTGTATTGCGTGTATTTCATGGCTCCGATGTTTTGGCCTTCCCACCACGCGGTTTGGAAGGTGGAGCGCCCGCCGGAGAAGCCGCCGAGGAAGCCTCCCATGTACAGGTATCCGCTGTCGATGTCGGCTTGGATTCCGACCAGGCCATTGGGGTCTCGCGCTGCGAGCGTGGCGGTCGTGTCCCCGGTCTTGGGAGACCACAGACTTAGGTAGGCACGCCTACTGCTGGGATCGGTCGAGTCATAGTCCTTTTCTGCGGCGAGAAACACAGTGCCGACCTTGGTGGTGTTGTCGTCGGCCTTGCGTTCGCCGATTCTGGCGAACGCGCCGGGGTCGTGCTCCGCGCGGCGGCCGCCGTTGAACGTGAGCGCGCTGACTTCGCCCTCCTGCTGCGTGGTGGACTCGACCGCGATGTACGGGTGCCGGTACGAGCCGCTTCCGTGGTAGAACTGGATGCCTGCGCCTTCTAAGGAGTCCGTGCCGGAGGTTTCGGTCTGTTTGAAACTCGGGCTGATTTGCACCCTGTTGCCGGTTCGGGCGGTTCGGAAGGTGCCGGTCAGGAGGTTGTTGGCACCGTTCCCGTCGAGGTGGACGGTTTCGTTGCCGTTGGCGTCGGTCATGGCGAACTGGCCGGTGTCGAGGTTCCAGTAGGAGCGTTTGCCGGTGATGACGCCGGTCTTCATATAGGTGGCGTTGATGTACAGCAGGCCGTTGGACAGGTAGAGGCCCTGTTTTTGGCCGTTGTTGGTGAGTTTGTCGAAGATGTAGGTCTGGGTCAGTTCCCCTTCGAAGGTGTCCACGTAGCTGCGGGCGGCGGTTTCGTCGGTGCATTGCAGGCCGGTCCAGTACCAGTCGGCGTCGGATGCGGCGGCGGTGTTGCGATCGACCTGCATCCACAGGCGTGCGGTTTTGGCGTTGGATGGCACGGTGTAGCTGCCGGACACGTATGTCCAGCCGCTCGCGTTGGCGGCGGCTCTGGCGATGGCCTGCCAGTGGTTCGTGCCGTCGGTGCCGATCCAGTAGATGCCGAAGCTGCTGGTGACATTGCCGGCCTTGCGGTACGCCCAACCGGACAGGCGGAACGTGTGGCCCCGGAACGTGTCGAGCGGCCATCCGAAGTACGTGTCGCGCACGTTGCCCAGGTGGATCGCGCTCGTGATGCCCTCGGGGTGTGTGGCGGGCATTGTCTTGGTGAGTTTGCTCGCGCCGAGCTTGTCGAGGTCGTGGTCGGGGTTGCCGTTCGGGTTGCGCACGAGGTTGCTGCCGTAGGCCATGATCGCCTCGGCGTAGGTCTTCGCGCCGGACAGGGCCGTGTCGGCCTTGGCGGTCGCGTCGCTTTTCGCGCTGTTGAGCGTGCTGGCTCCCACGCTGTCGGCGTAGGTCTTGGCGGCGGTCTGCGCGTCCGTGGCGAGTTTCTGGGCTTGGGTCTGGGTGGCGAGGCTGGACGCCTTGTTGCCGTTGATGGTCGAATTGGCGGACAGGCTGAATTCGCCGGTGTCCATATCCCAGAAGTTCAGGCCCTTTTTGTCGGTGAGACGGCCGGCCTTGACGAGCGCCGCATCCAGTACGCCGGTCTTCATATACGTGGCGTTCAGATACAGCAGTCCGCCGGACAGGTAGATGCCCTGCGTCTTGCCGTTGTTCGTCAAACGGTCGAAGATGCTGCGCTGGCCCAGAGATTCGTCGAGCGCGTCCACGTAGGCCTGCGCCGCCGCCTTCGCGGCCTCGCTGTCCGATTTGGACTGCGCCTTGGCTGCGGTCAGCGCATCCGAGGCCTTGGTCTCGGCGTACTTCCTCGCCTCCGCGAGCTTGGCCGTATCGGCCGCGTCGGCCTGACGCTTGGCCTCGGTGATCGCCGCCTGTTTCGCCGCGTCGGTGTACGAGTTCGCGTCGGACACCGCGCCGTCGGCATACTGCTGGACGGTCTTGCCGCCGATGGTGCTGCGGGCGGACAGGCTGAAATCGCCGGTGTCCATGTCCCAGTAGTTCAGGCCGGCGGCGTCGGAGAGACGTCCGGTGAACACGGTGTCGGCGAAGATGCCTTTGCCGTTGGCTAGCGCCCGGAAGTCCCAGTCCCCGTTCGGTTTTTTGTGGTCGGCGATGCGCCAGTAGCCGCCGCCGATGTGGATGCATTGGGTGGGGTTCTGGTCCTCGGGCTTGTCGTACACGTAGATGCCCTGGCCGGGTTTGAGGTACGTGTATCCGCCGGTGGCGTTCATGATCTGGTTGATCCGGTCGATGAGGTCCTTCATGTACGGGCCGGTGCCGCCGGCGGCGCTGTTCCATGCGCCGGAGTTGGATACGAGCTTGTCCAAGGCCTGCTGTTGGGCGGCCATGCGCTGCGTGTAGGATTGCCGGATGTTGCCGAGGGTGATCTTGGTTTCGGCGAGGCTGCCGGCCAGGTCTTCCTCGATCTGGAGGATGCGGCCTTCGAGGCGCAATGGTGTGGCGAAGCTGGTGTCGATGATCTGCACGCTGTCGCCTACGTCCGTGCCTTCCGGGTCGTATCCGGCTTGGCCGAGTGCGGTCACGTCGGCGGTGTAGGAGACGACGGGCGTGGTGCGGGTCTTGAGCGCCGCTTTGGTGAGGTTTAGGAGTTCCTTGGGGTCTTCGCAGTCGGGGAAGTCCACGCTTGCTTCGCTGTGGTGTTTGGTGCCGTCGGCTCCCACGATGCCCCAGTTGGCGAGCGCTTGGTCGTCTTGGATGTAGGGTTTGCCGTTGTTGACGTCGGCGAAGCTGATTTTGCGGCCGTAGCCGCCGGTGGGCTCGCCTTCCTCGTTGGTTTGTTCGATGCCTTTGCCCCAGCCGTAGAGGCGGGTGATGACGTCGCCGGCGTCGATGTCGCGTTTGATTTGGGTGAGGTCTTTGCCGTATTCGAAGCGTTTCGTGCTCGTGGTTTGGCCTCGGTGTTCGACGAGGTGGATGATGCGTTGGCCGATGCGGTTGCCGGTCGGGTCGGGCTGGTATTCGGTCTGGGCTTCGAGCCCGTAGGTGTCGGCGGTCTTCTGGACGGCTTCGAGTACGGTGCAGTGGTAGAAGGCGAGGTCGGCGATGCGGGTGCGGGTGCCGGTTTCGACGGTGCCGACCGTCCACCGGGTGCCTTCGAGGGCTTTGGCGAGGCAGGCTTTGGCGTTCGCGTTGCGGTTGCGTTTGTCCTCGATATAGGTGCGGGACAGTTCGGCGATGCTGCCGGTGCAGTAGGCGACGGTGACGGGCATGCCTGCGGCGCGGGCGGTCTGGGTGGACTGGCACAGGTATTCCGCCCATCGACCCGTGCTGTCCTTGAACACGATGCGTTCGTCCTTGTTGATCTCGCCGATGGTGGTGATATCAAGGGTGTCGGTGCCGTCGGTGGCGCGGGTGCGGATGGCTTTGATGGCGTAGGGCAGGTCGCCGAGCGGGTTGCCCCAGCGGTCGAAGATCATGTAACGCAAAACGTGTCTCCTAGATGAGCGTGAGCGGCCGGTACGCGAGGCTGGCGGCCGTGACGCCGGACGGGGTGATCGTGTTGGCTCCCGGCAGGAGCGGGAAGTAGTCGGATTCGAGGGTGGGTGTCATGAGGTTGCCGTTGACGCGCAGCTCGCGCGAGTCCGGCGCAGTATCGATGGTGATGCGCCCGGTGATCGCGGTGGCGGATGCGAGAGTGAGCTTGTGGCCGTGCGCGTCCCGTATGGCGATGGTCTTGGCTCCGCTGGCTGGGGTGAGCGCCCATGCGGGCCAGCATGGCCGGTTGCCTTTGACATGGATCGCGTTCGCGCCCGTTTTGAGCGTGACGGTGCGGCTGCGGCCGATGAGATAAGGGGCGGCGGCGATGCTCACGGTGACGAGCGTGGCGACCTGCCGGGGGCCGGCCCACTTGTCCTCCCACGCGGAAAGGCTCATGCGGCCCCGGTATTCGCCGGGCAATCCCCGCCATGAGAGTGAGACGATGGTGCCGGCCAGGGCCGCGAGCTGCGTCTTGGCGGCGAGGATGTCGTCTTCGCCGCCGATCGCGTACAGGCTGAGCGTGATGGCGCGGTCGCCCATGTACGCGGCCCCCGAGGGGTCGGTGAGGGTCAGGTCGAGCCGGCCGTCGCGGCCGGGCATGTCCTGCATGCTCAAGGTCGATTTGGCGGCGTCGATGGTCACGCCGTCGGAGGATAGGGACAGCATCATGCGTTCCAGCGGGACGCCGTTGAGCGTGGGGTCTTCGACATGCGGCAGGCGCATGCGCCGCTGGTAGAGCATGATGCTTTCCTCTCTGTTAACGGCCTCTCATGGCGAGGCTGTTGAGTTCGTAGCTCATTGGTTTGGCGAGCTTGCCGGCCATGACCTCGCCGCCACGGTCGTTGAGGTTGAGCGTGATGCCGGCGGCGAGGGCCGCGTCGATCGCGTCGATGATGTCCTGTTTGGTGGCGTATCCGCCGGCCTGTTCGTCCATCGTGTACGCGATCCGGCCGCCGTTGACGGTGCCGTGGTATGCGAGCGGGGTTTCGAGTCGGCTGGTGTCGGTCTTCAGGCTGACGGTCGGGACCATGTCGGTCAGTCCGTCGATGCTGTCGGCGACGAGGCCGCTGGCCTTGTCGATGCCCTGGGCCATGCCGGCGGGTATCCATTTGCCGACCTCGTCGCGGAAGATTCTCGATGGCGAGTGGATGCCGAGCACGCCCTTGGCCCAGCCGACGAGGCTGCTGCCGAGGTTGCTGATCGTGTTCCTGACCCACTGGAACGCGCCGCCGATGCCGTTGATGAGGCCGCTGATGACCTGACGGCCCGTGTCGTACAGCCATCCGCCGGCCCCGCTGACCGCGCCGAGCACGGTGTCGCGGATGCGGCCGACGGTGTTCGACACGGATTGGATGCCGTTGGACACGGCCGATGTGATCCCGTGCCAGATGTTTCCCAGGAACGAGCTGACGCTGTTCCATACGCTCGTCCATACGCCGCTGATGGCGTTCAGGACGGTCGAGATGGTGTTGCGCACATTCTGGATGTATGTGGACACCACGCCGCTGATGGCGTTCCAGATGGTGGATGCGACGGACTTGACCGCGTTCCAGACGCTCGTCCATACGCCGCTGATGGCGTTGAGGACGTTGCCGATCGTGTTCCTGATGCCGTTGATGATCGGCGTGAAGAACGCGACGATCTTGTTCCAGACATCCGTGAAGAACTGGCTTACGGCCGTCCATACGCTCGTCCAGATGCTTTTGATTCCGTCGAGGATGTTCGACAGGAACGCTTTGATGCCGTCCCATGTGGTCGTGAAGAACGATTTGATCGCGTCCCATGCGCCCTGCCAGTCGCCCTTGAGCAGGTCGAGGAACACGACGATGATGGTGCGGATCGCGTTCACGACGGTCGAGATGTAGCCGCGTATCAGCGTGAAGATCGTGTTGACGACGTTGTAGATCGCCGTCCATACGGTGCTCCATACGGTGTTCGTGCTGTTCATCTGCTGGGTGATGAACGAGAGTATCCAGCCGAACACGGTGTCGATGCCGTTCTGGATCGCCTGCAACGGGGCGACGATGAGCGCGCCGATCACGGTGAACACGTTGATGATGAAGTCCCGGACGCTGGTGAAGATCGTCGTGGCGGTCGTGCTGATGCCGGTCCACACGCCGGACAGGAACGTGGTGATCGACGTCCATGCGCCGGTGACGCCGCCGCCGATCGTCTGCCATAGGCTCGTGAAGAAGCCGGCGATGCCGTTCCATGCGGATTGCACGCCGCCGGTGATCGTCGCCCATAGGTTGGCAAGGAATTCGCCGAGCCCGTTCCATATCGCCTTAGCGCCCTCCACGAGCGCGGCCCATGTCTCGGACAGCCATGAGGTGAACGCGGCCCATGCCTTGCGGCCGACCTCGGTCTGGGTGAAGAACCAGACGAGCGCGGCGACCACCGTGGCGAAGATCGTGACCCAGAAGCCGGCGGGATTCGCCTTGAGGACGGCGTTGAAGGCCCGTTGGATGGCGGTGCCGGCGCTCGTCACGGCGTTCCATGCGAGTTGCGCGTTCTGCGCGATCTTGGTGGATGCGGCTATCTTCTGGATGCGGCCGGAGATGCCGCCTATGCCGTTGACGAGGTCGGTGACGCCGTTGGCGGCGTTCTTGACCTTCACGGCGGCGTTGAAGATGCCGTCGAGCCCGCCGGCGACAGCCGTGATGCCCGCCGTGGCTGTTTTGAAGCCGAGGAACGCGGTGACGGCCGGTATGAGCACGGGCGCGAGCTTGCCGGCGTTGCCGACGATGAGGTTCAACGTGTCGGCGATGAGTTTTATGGCGGTCGCGACCCCGTCGGGCGGCATGAGTTTCACCCAGTCGACGACCATGTTGACGACGCCCATGATCGCGTTCCTGATGGTGTCCCACGCGGATTTGAACGCGGTGATCGCGCCGTTTTCCTCCAGTTTGGAGTAGAGGCGCTGGAACCAGCCGATGAGCCCTTCGATGCCTGCCTGGACGACGGGCACGGCGTTGGTGACTCCGTCTGCGATCCAGCTCATGCCGCCGGTGATGGCGGGTTTGACGCTGTCGAGCACGCTCGCGCCGAGCTTGACGAACGCGGCTTCGAGGTTGCCGGTGGCTCCCTCGATGGTGCTGGCGCTGGTGGCCGCTTCCACGGCGGCGTCGGTGAAGCCCAGGGACATGATCGCGTCGTTGAATTCCTGCGCGGTGATCTGCCCGTCGGCCATGGCGTCGCGGAAGTTGCCGGTGTAGGCTCCGGCTTCCTTGAGGGCCTGTTGGATTTTGCCGCTCGCGCCGGGGATCGCGTCAGAGAGCTGGTTCCAGTTCTCGGTCGTGAGTTTTCCTTGGCCGGCGGTCTGGGTCAATACCATCGCGACGCTTTTGAACGTGTCGGCCGAGCCGCCGGCGACGGCGTTGAGGTTGCCTGCGGCTTCGGCGAGGCGGTCGTAGTTGGGCACGCCGTTGGCGGCGAGCTGGGCGGTGGTGTTGCGGATGTCGTTGAGGTCGTAGACGGTCTTGTCGGCGTAGTCCTGCGTGCTGGCGGTGAGTCGTTTGATCTGCTTCTCGCTGACGCCGGCGAAGTTCAGGGTGCTGGCGAACTTCTGGGCGCTGTCGGAGGCGCTGGTGATCTCGCCGGACAGGCCCATGAACGCTTCGATGGCCTTGCCCGCGACGCTTTGCGCGATGCCGGTGATGACGCCGAGTTTCGCGCCGAAGCCGCCGGCGAAGCCGTTGCCGGCTTTGATGCCGGCGGTGTTGCCGGCGGTTTCCGATGCGCTGCCGAACGCCGATTCGATGGCCTTGCCGACGCCCTTCATGCTGGGCACGACCTGCACGAACGCGGTGGCGATCTCGATTGCCATGCTATGCCTCCCTGATGGTGGTGCGCGGTGCGGCCAGGTATGCGGCCAGTTGTTCGTCATCCATCGCCACGGCCTCGCCGCCCGTGGCTTCGTGCCGGACGGTGCCGGGGCGTTGGAGCTGTCCGCGCCAGCGCGCGCCCTTGCGTGAGGCTTCCTTGGTTTTCGTCCAGGCGAGGAACGCGAGGCTGTCGCGGATGTCGGCGAGGAGGTAGGCCTGGTCGTCCCATGCGAGGCGCGGGTCGAGTTTTTGCCAGATGATGGCCTGACGTGGCAGGTTGGCGGCCAGTGCGGCCGCCCGGTCGGCGGGCAGTTCGCCCGTCCATATGAGGTCGGTGTTGAGCCCATAGAAACGCTGGAAGTCCGCTTCGAGCGCGTCGGGCGCTGTGGCGAGCATTCCTATGAGCGTCAGGAGTTTGGGGCGACCTGTTCGAGGAGCTGGGCGATGAAGTCGCTGACCTTGTCGATGCTCACGCGGCCGGTGTCGGGGTCGCGCAGCGCGTCCTTCATCGCCGTGTACTGGTCGCCGCACAGTTTTTTGAGGAAGGGGACGATGGCGAATGCGCCGCTGCCGTCGCCTTCCTGCGCGTTCTGGAGGTCGTAGAGGTATTCGACCATGTCGAGGTCGTTGAAGATCGCGGGGCCGACGGTGACGGTGACGCCCATGACCTCGACGGTCCTGGGCTGGTTTTTCGGGGTCTTGCGGTCCTGCGGCTGCCTGGCTGCCATATGCGTGTCCTTTCAGGGTGGAAGGGTGCGCCCGTCGGGGCGGCGGGCGCGGGGTGTGGTCACTTGTCGGCGATTGTCGCGGTGGTGACTTTGGCGATGTATTCGACGCTGGTGGCTCCGTTGATGAGGTCGCTGGGGTTGGCGCTCATGGTCACGCCGTAGCCGATGGCCTCGCCGGCGCTGTAGGTGGTGTCGTCGAATTCGGTGATGGTGCCGTCGGCGACGACGATGCGCTTGACGCGGTTGCCGGTCATGGCGATCTCGAACACGAGCACGAGGCTTTCGCCGGACGGGATGGCGTGGTAGACGGTGAGCTTGTCGGCGGTGCCGGTGACGTTCGCGGTGCCGAAACGCAGTTTGAGGCTGGCTTCGTTGGTTTCGATCATGTTGAACTGCCATGTCTCGCCGTAGCCGCTGATCTCGGACAGCACCTTGATGCCGCCCATCTCGTTGATGTCGGTGGTGTCGGTGTCGGTGGCGTTGGTGACGCCGTCCTCCGACAGGTAGCCGACGCAGGTGTAGGCTGCCGGCAGGGCGGTGGTCGCGTCGGAGGGCAGGGTGGTGCCGGCGGGCGCGTAGTAGAGGCAGCCGGTCTTCTTGGGCTTGCCGAGGCTGACGTTTTTCTTGTTGTTGTGGTTGGTTTCGGCCATGATGGTGCCTTTCGGATGGTGCGGCGTCGTCTTATTGGGTGGCGGCGTCGAGCTGGATGGTGATCTGGTATCGGGGCTGGGGCGGCGGGCCGGGGTCGGGGAAGTCGATGACGCTTTCCACGCTGACGGCGGCGATGGGGTCGAGCAGGTCGAGGTCGAGCAGTCGGGGCAGCAGCGTGCCGGTGGCGAGCTGGGCGGCCTGCCATCGGCTTTCCGCCCATACCTGTATGGCGAGGGTGGGGTGGCTGCTGTATTCGTTCTCGTTGCCGCCGACGCGCTCGATGGTGACGAGCCGCCTGGGCCGGTCGGCGGGCACTTCGAGGTATGCGGTCAGGCCGTCGCCGGCGGGGTCGGCGTCGATCCAGTCCTTGACCGTTTTTTCGAGGTTGAGGCTCATTGCCGTTTCACCGCCTTGAGCAGCGTGTTGTGTTTCGCGTTGTCCTCCATCGCCTTCACGTTGCCTTCGGAGCCGTGCCCGGTCGTGGCGAGCGCGACGCTGCCTTTGGGGGTGCTGACATGGGTTGCGGCCTCGTAGGTCGCGCCTTCGACCTGTGCCATGCTGTTGGCGCGGGCGGCGATGAGCGTGGCCTGTTGGTCGATGGTCTGCTGGATGGGTGCGGATTGGCGTACCGCGCGGAAGCCGGCGAGGTTGAGTTTTACTTTCGCCATGGCGTGTGGTCTCCTAGCCTCTGGTGTCGGCGAGTTCGACGGTGAGGTTCCATCGGGTCGGGGTGATGCCGCCCGTGTAGGGGCGGGGGTCTCCGATCACGGTGTATTCGACGCCGTCGATGACCGCCTTGGCACCGCGCAGGCTCCGGTAGGGCCATGCGCGGGGCATGTGGATGGTTTTGGCGACTTGGATGCCGTCGGGGCGGGTGGGGTCGGTGGAGTTCGACTGGCTGCCGTCCTGTATGAGCACGTCGTCCACCTGTTCCTCGCGGGTGTTCCAGATGATGCCGCCGCCGGGGTCTTCGCCGGCTTTGACGCGGTGGATGAGGGTGATGGTCTCGCCTCTCATGCCGCGCCTCCGGCCATGTCGTAGGACCATGCCTCGCCGTCGCCGCCCAAGGCTTCCTTCTCGCTCGTGGTGAGGTAGAGGTCGCCGGCGGGGTTGGCGTAGCTCAGGCTTTCGCTGTAGCTGCCGGCGGTCTGGGTGGATTGGGTGACGCCCGACATGTCGGGGCCGGCCTGCATGGCTCGTTTGACGGCCATGCAGGCGATGCGCTTCAACGTGGCGGGCTTGGCGTTGGCCCATTGGGGGCAGGTGGTGCGGATCAGGTCGCTCGCGTCCTGCAGCAGCGTCTCGGCGCGGGTTCGTTCGTCGCCGGTGAGCGCGTGCCATCGGGCTTCGAGGTCGCCGACCTGCGCGAACGGCTTCTCGTCGTCCGTTTCGTCCTCTCCCCCGCCGTCTTGCGTCATGGTTGTGCCGTCGGACAGGTTGAGCGGGGTGCTGGGGTATCCGTCCATGCGGGGTCTCCTTAGGCGAGGATGCCGGCGGCCTTGAGCTTGGTCAGCGTGGCGTTGACCTTCGCGATGATGGCCGCCGAGTCGGTGCCGGCGGCGAGCTGCGCTTCGGCCGCCTGCTGGAGCACGCCGCCGCGCGCGCCGGCGGTCGGCGCGGGCGGCGTGAACGTAGACGGCTTGCCGGTGATGGCCGACCATGCGATGGTCGCGACGCCTTCCGCGAACGGGGTGCCGTCGGGCTTGACCAGACGCACGGGAATGGACAGGCCGGCCTCGTCGGCCTCGTCGGTTTCCTGCACTACGAGCGTCTGGGTGAGCGGCGCGGCCATCACTTGCCCGCCCTGCCGGTGCTCGTCGGCTTCTTGAGCACGGCGATGCCCTTGGGGTCGAGGATCGCGTAGGAGTACATGGCCTCGGTGCGGTAGGCGATCTGGTTGACGCCCTTGAGGTCCTTGCCGGTGTTGTCGGGGTCGCCGTATTCGATGATCTCGCTCCAGATGTCGCGCACCATGCCCCACTTGATGAGGCGGAAGTCGCCGAGGAAGGCGAGGATGCCGGTCGCCGGGGTGACGAGCCGGCCGTTGACCGTGCCGGACGTGGCGGCCGGGATGCCGTCGAGGTTGCCGACCTGAAGGTTGATCGGGATTTCCGGGTAGAAGCGCTGGCCGGTGGAGGGGACGCGGATTTTGCGCAGCTCGTTGGCCATGGTCTTGGACAGGGCGATGCCGTTGATGTCGTACTCGTCGCTGACGACCTCGGCGAGGCTGTCGATGTCGGCGACGCGATCGTCGGTGGCCGTCACGCTGACCGCGCTTTTGGCGAGCGCGTTGAAGCCTTCGAGGGTCGTCTTCTTCTTGGGGTCGAAGGCGTGGTAGACGACGTAGTCGAGGACGCGGCCCATCGCGGCGGCCTGGTCGGTCATGATCTTGCTGATGATCTCCAGTTTGGCGTCGTCGTCGGCCCACTGGAGCTCGTTGCTGACGCGGGTGGTGGTCTGCACCTTGAAGCGTTTGCCGACGACCGGGGTGAGGGTTTCCTCGTAGCTGGACTTCTGCGCGCCTTCGGCGACGACCTCGGCTTCGGAATTGCCGGTGAAGACCATGTATTCCTTGTCGAGGAAGAGCTGGGGTTCGCTCGGGGACAGTGCGGCGATGGTGCTGGTGTCCTTGGCGCGCTTGGTGATGACGGTGGCTACTTCCTTGGGGAGCAGCACCTTGCTGGTGTCGAGTGCCATGATGATGGTTTCCTTTCGGATGGTTGGTGGCGGTTAGTCTTTGTTGCCGAAGAGGCTGCGCACGTATGCCTTGGCGCGTTCGTCGGCGGTTTTGCCTTCGGGGTGCTGTGCCGGGTTGGGCACGTTCGGCAGCTTCGGCGCTGGGTGCACGAGCGGTTTGAGGATGTCGGCGTGCGCCTGAATCTCCTCTAGGGTGCTGCCGCGCAATGCGTCGGCCGGGATGCCGGTATTGGCTGATACCTGCTTCTTCCATTCGGCCTGCTGTTCCTTGGCCTTGTAGGCGGCGACCTGCGCTTCGAGTTCCTGCGTGCGCTTGGCGGCCTTCTCGGTCTCGCTCATTTGGGATTCCTTGAGCTTTTCCAGCTCGTCGGCGGCGGCCTTGTTGGCCTTGGCCTTCTTTTCCCAGTCGCGCGAGTGGCCGAGCGCTTCCTTGTATTTGGCTTCCCAGTCGATCTCCTCGCCGTTTCCGTTCGGTTCGGCCGGCGGGGTGGGGCCGGTAATGTCCGAACCGCCTTCGGCGGGCGGGGCGATGTATCGGATATGGGGGTGCTGGAGGTTGAGGAACATGGTGGTTCTCCTTGTATTCGGGCCCTTTCCGGGCATTGAAAAAGCCACCCGTGCGGGTGGCTGAAAACTTGGGCGCTCTTCTTCGGGCATTGAAAAAGCCACCCGGCGAGGGTGGCTTGAATGGGCCGGCGCTATGTCGTCTGGGCCAGTTCTTTGTCGAGGGCCGAGGCGTATTCGTCCTTGTCTTCGTCTTCGAGCAGTCCGAAGGCGTCGAGCAGGGGTTCTTGCGGCACGGTTACGTGGTTTTCGAGGATCGCGGCGATGAGCCAACTCAGGGCGTAGTACTGTTCGCCGGCGGCTAGGCCGTAATCCAGTTCCTCGGCTTCCTCAAGGACGTCGCAGTATGGCCTCAGCCGCCGGTATGCGGCTTCGCATTGCGAATCTGTTGCCATAGCTTCTCCTTTTGCTGAGGCACGACCGGGTGTGCCGTGTGGACGGTGAATCGGCCGCCGGTGTTTCTGGTTTTCTGGAGCCACACGCGGATGATCTCGTCTTCGACTATCTTATACAGGGTTTGACGTTCCCTGCCACCCGGTATGACGAGGTCGGGAGCCACGACGGTCTCTTCTACGGCCCACTTGATTTTCTTCTCGTCCCATTCCTTCGGAAAATGAGTTTTCCCGGGTACTGTCGCGTCGGGACCGTGGTTGGCGAAGACATGATCCCATGTTTTCGCCCGTGGCTGGATGACCTCGGCGGGCCATTCGGCCGATGATTCGAACACTCCAGAGGTGAGCTCGTCGGGAAACATGTGGTTCATGGCCTTCATTACGGCATTGGTTTCCGAAGTGCCAGCTCGTGATTTCGCGGCCTTGTACATGCGCTTGAACTTGTCAGGTTCGTAGCCGTCGAGTTTGGTCTCTCCCCATGAGGGGACGATCTTGCAGTCGCAGTCGTGGTGGTACCTGTGCCATTTGCCGGCGGTGTCCTCGCTGGCATAGACGAAGCCTCGGGACGCGAGCATGGCGCAGAACGCGCAGGTCTTGCCTTGGGGCACTCGCGCGTATTTGGGGCGGGTGGGGTCGTTCTGGGCGGTGAACCGTCCTGTGAGGCGTGCGGTCTCGTTGATGACGTCCTTGGCGAGGCGCGCCCAGTCGTCTTCGGTGTAGCCTCGCGTGTTGATGGCCCAGAGGTGATCCATGGTCAGGCCGGCTTTGCTTCGGCCGTTGATGACGTCGGTGAATTTCGCGCCGACGTGCATGGTGTTGTTGTAGCCGCCGACGATCTGCCAGAAGGCGCGGTCCGAGCTGACCTGCGCCTCCTTGTAGTCGGGCATGCTGATGCCGGCGGCTTCGGCCCATGCGCCGCGCACGTTCCTGTAGTAGTCCTGTGCGATGAGGTTGGCCTTGCGCGCGTAGTCCTCCAGTTGGCGTCGGGCTTCGGTGGTGGGATCATCGCCGAAGTAGAGGCTGTTGGGCACCATCGTCTTGGCTTCGATGATGAGGTCGGCGAGCTCGTCCTGATAGTCGTCCCACAGGTCGTTGAGGTGCCCGTTGAACGCTTTACGCTGCGCCGGGCTGAGGTTGCTCAGCGGCAGGCTGTTGCTGTCCATTGGCTGCGGCCTCCTGCGTGTCGGTCTTGGCGGTGGCGATCTTGGCGCGTAGTTCGTCGATGGCGTCCTGCGTGCGCTGCTGTTTCTCGTAGGCGCGATGGGCGTTGATCTCGTCCCATGTCAGGCCGGCGCGGCTCAGGCCCACGTCGCTGTCGGCGAAGGCGGGGTTGGTGGACGCGACCTTCTGGTACCAGTCGGCGCGGGCGGCGTCGCTGGCTTCCTTGGTGGGTGCCCAGATCGGTCGCAGTTGGCGGATGTCGGCTTCGTCCGCGCCCTGGGCGGCGAGCGCCATGGCGAGGATGCTTTTGATGCTTTCGCCGAAGCGTTTGTTTTGCCTGTCTGCGGTGCGGGAGAGTTTGCGTTCGGCTTCGGCCATGGCTTCGGCGCTGGCGGGGTTGTCCATGGTGATGCCGAGGTCGTTGACGGGGATGTCGGTTTCGCTGCTGACCATGAGGGCGACGGTTCTGAGCATGTCGGAGTGTGGCTGCATCGAGGCCTGTGTGAGTTGGCGCAGTTCGGGTTTTTCGCCGTTGCGGCCGGCGGGGATGCCGTTGATGACGCTGACGATGCTGCCCCATGTGTCGGGGCTTACCTGGCCTTTGTTGGCTCCGAGGAACCATATGCGTGGTGCCGCGTAGAATTCTGCGGTCGCTTCCATGCGCACGAGGGTGCGCAGTCCGAGGTCGGTGAGGGCCATGAGCGGGCGGGTGATGCGGCTGGAGCCGAGGGGGCGGTAGAGCTGCTGGTCGCTGACGATCGGCACGACGGTGGGGCGGTCGAAGCCGGTTTCGATGCGTTCGGCCTGCCATGTGCCGCTGTTGCGGCGGCACAGGTAGACCTTGCCGGGCAGCCATACGTCGAAGCGGGTGATGTAGCCGTCTTTGTCTTTGTCGCGGATGGTCATGGCCGCGCCGATCCTGTCGTTGCCCCAGTCCCATAGGGCGCTGCTCCAGTCGGCGGCGCGGGGCGTGATCCGTATGTCGTCGTCGTCGCCGGAGATGGTCATGAAGCTGCATCCGTGCGTGTATGCGGACACGATGGCCTGCTGGATTTTCACGCCGAACGTGTTCGCCGCGACGAGGTCGTCTACCTGCGTCTGGAGGGTTTCGGGCGCGTCGATGCCTTCGAACACGGAAAGGTCGGCGAGCGCGCGGACGGCTTTGTTGGGCCAGCCGATCATTGGTTTGGCGAGGGCTTTCATGGCCGGTGGGATGCTGTAGGCGACGCCTTTGTAGTGGTAGTGGGCGAGGTAGTAGCTGGTGCGCAGGGTGTTGCGCGTGTAGTGGCGTCGCCATTGTTTGAGGAGTTCGTTGATGGTGGGCTGGTCGTCGGGGTCCACGCCGGCGATGGTGTTGGCGTAGGCGCTTTCGATGGCGAGCCAGCCGGCTTGTCCGCGCAGGATGGGGACGTCGTCGGTGTTCATGATTAGTACCATGCTTCCTGTTGTGCGGTGGGGTCTCTTCTGGTGGTCATGGCCCCGTGGAGGGCGAGTGTGACGGCGTTGAGCGGGCTGATGTCGGTGTCGTCGTCGGGTCGGTTCCATCCGAAGAGGCCGTTTTTGCCGATGGGGCGTGTGGTGGCTTTGGCGGCGGCTTGCCAGAGTGGTTGTTGGCCGTCTTCGGGCAGGTGGGTGAGGGTGCCGTCTCTGAGCATGTCCTGGAGGCGTCCGCAGGCGCGGCCCATGTCGGTGGCGGCGGTGACGGTGACGGTGACGCCGGCTTCGGCGAGGTCGGGCAGGAGCGCGGTGGCGGGGCTTTGCCCGTCGATGACGAGCGCGGCGGTTTGTTCCCAGACCTTGTCGATGAGGTTGACGGCCCACATGGTGCCGTCGTGGTTGGTGTCCCTGTATTCGGCGAGTTCGATGTGGGCGGTGCCGTCGTCGTAGCGCATGCATGCGCCGATGGTCAGGCGTGTGCGTGTGGGGTTCATGTCGATGCCGAAGCTCATGACGCCGCCTGGGCGGCGGGCGTCGATGGTGGCTTCCTCCCATTGGCGGCGGTCGATGGCGCGGCTGAGGGCGTGTTCGTCCCAGATGCCGAGGGCTTCGCGCCGGAAGTCGTCGCCGGTGAGGTTCTCCCACAGGTTGGCGATGGATTCGTCGCTGGTGTGGGCCGGGTAGCTGGGGTTGGCTTTCCTCCATTGTTCGCGGTCGAGGGGGTCGGCGTCGCGGTCGGCGGCGAATTCGACGTAGAGGGTGCTGTGGGTGCGGCCCGCGCGCGTTTTGTCCCTGAGGCGGGTGAACGCTTCGCCGTTGTCCCTTGGGCCGGGCGGGGTGCCCATGTAGATGGTCTGGGGGTTCCAGGCGCGGTTCTGGGTCGGCAGCATCGACGCCATCGCCGAGTCGGACAGGTGCTGGGCCTCGTCGATGACGAGCAGGGCGATCTTCTTGACGCCGCGCAATGCGCCGCGTTCTCGCGCGCGGAAGAAGATGCGCGACCCGTTGCGGAAGCGTATTTCCTCCTTGCCGGCGGCCAGGGATATGCCGTGGTCGGGGTCAACGAGACCGCTCATTTCCGGCCTGAGCACGATCGCGCACAGGCTTTCGAACGTGTCCTTGATGACGCTGAAGTGCTGCGCCGTCCACACGATGCGCATGCCGGGGGTTCGGGCGGCGCGGTGGATCGCGACCCAGCCGATGTCGTAGGTCTTGCCGGTCTGGCGCGGGATCGACAGCACCGTGTTGCGGGCGCTCCAGAAGCCGTCGGCGCTTTTCGCGAGGATGATCCGGTTGATCTGCCGCTGCCAGACGTCGAACCGGTCGCCCGCCGCTGCGGCGAGCCTGTTGAGGCTCGGCTCTCCGCTGGTGTACAAATCGTCGGGGATGATCTGGCAGCTCGCCCCGTCAATCATCGTGTTCGTCCAATCGTTCGTCCTCCGTGTCCAGGGCCTGCATGGCCGGATCGTGCCCGTTCGACGCCTTGTCGATCGCCTCGATCTCGGCGCTCATGTCCGCGAGCCGTTTCGTCAATGACGCGAGGTCGCGTGAGCTTATCGACCCTTCGTCGAGCTTTTCGGCGATCAGGTTGCGCATCGCCACCAGGAGGCGGCGGCGATCCCCGGAAGCGGCGGCGTTGCTGACCCTATGGGACTTCGACGCGCTCTTCGAGCGAGGGGTTTTCGACGTTCTGGACACCAAGACGGCCTCCGTTCGAGTGTGGAAAAAAGCCCGGGGGAAAAACGGCGCTTTGCCCGTGGTCGCCCCGGCGGGGCCGGGCAGGGTCTACTCCCCACCCCCGAACCAGTCCGAGCAGCGGATCGGCCCGGATTGGGTTGGCTCTGTGCGCTGTGGGGCTTTGCCTTGGGCGATGAGCTGGGCGACGCGCTCGCGCGCCCATGCCAGACTGTGCGTGCCTTTGATGGCGTTGCACCATCGGTGCGCGGGCCCGCTGTTGTCGTGCGTGAGCGTGCCGCCGCGCGCCAGGGCGATGGTCTCGTCCACGACGAAGCTGTATGGATGCGGTGCCTTGAGCTCGTAGTCGATGGGCCGATGGCAGATGTAGCAGTCGGCCCGCATGTGCCGCCACCGCTCGCGCTCGCGCCGGCGGCGATAGCCATTGCTGTACCGCGGATTGCCCACGCACGCCTCCAATCGAACGCCTGTACGGATCGACAGACTGCGCTCGCCGGCGGGAAGAAGAGGAAAGAACCGCCGGCGAGGCGTCTGTCTGTGGTGGTTTCTCGGGTGCCGCATACGCCGGTTGCGCACGGTGCCGGCGGCGGCTGGCGGATGGTGCGGGATTCGAACCCGCGAAGCATGAGGTCGGTTGTCATGCCTGCCCGCCTAGCAAGCGGGTGCCTTCGACCGCTCGGCCAACCATCCAAGGGGATCGGATACGAAAAAAGCCCATCCCCGATGGGACAGGCTTTTCCGATACTCCGATTACACGCGACAGCGTAACACGAAACCGTCTCACGTTCAAACGTCGCCGCCGTCGCGCTCGGCGCGATCCTGCGCGCAGGCCAACAGCTCCATGATGTTCCACTCCCAATAATGCCGGTCGATGCGCCGCGTGGACGGCATCTTGCCCCGGCTGCGCCAGTTCGCCAAGTCCTTGCCCGTCACGCTCACACCCGTGTTCTCCCGCACCCATCGGGCGGCGTCGGCCTGCGTGCGCGTGATGTGCATGAGCCCCGCGCTGCGCAGGTACTCCAACCGCACGCGCTTCAAGTCGAGCCATGCGCCGCATTCGGGGCACACCGTATACCGCGCGGAGCGGGCGGCGTAGATCGGCGTGCGTATCGGCTCGTCGTCGTCCCCCTTCGTGTTCAGGCAGTTGGGGCATACGCCGACAAGACGGCGCTCGCCGGCGTGCGTGGTGGCGGTTTCGACCTTTTCCGATAGGCGGATCAGGTCGGCGTATAGGTCGCCGGCCGTGTAGAGTCGTGCGAGGTCGGGCATGTGGTGCAGCAGCAGGCGGGTGATGTCGGCCCATTGCATGAGGGTGCGGGGCCGGTCGTATCGGTCGTGGCCGATCGGTTTGACGCCGAGCATGCCGCCGGTGAGTTGCAGGTGCGTTTCCACTGCGGAGTACAGGGCTTGGGCGGCTTCGTTGACCGGCGGGGCCGCGTATGCCCTGTTGCCGTGGCGTGGCGAGCGTTCGCGGGTGGTGGCTTGTTTGTAGGCGATCTGTTGGAGGGCTGGCATGCCGGCCTTCAGGAGCCATGCGAGGCGTTTCGCCCAGTCCTTGACGCATTCCTTGCACAGGTTCGCGTCGCCGGCCGCTTTGCCGCAGGCCGCGCATGTTCGTTGTTCCATCATCCCCGCCCTTTCGCTGGTGCTATACTCGCTTGTTGGACAATGCGAGCCTCTGCCGAAAGGTGGGGGCTTTTACTTTCCCGAAGCCGTTCCCGACGTGGTGGATTGGCCGGGAACGGCTTGTTTTCAACGGTTTGCTGACTTTCCTTAACTTTCTCTTCTATTGTCGCCGATGCCGGCGGGTTTTTCCGGCGCGGGTGCCGGGTGGGCTTGCAGGATGATGGCCTTCACCTCGTCGATGGGGATGCGCAGGGATCGCGCGGTCTCTTCCGGCGGCACGCCCTTGCCGTGCCATTCCACGATGATCTTCCTGACGCCTTCGGTGACTCTCACGCCCGTGCCTCCTGCCGGTCGAGCTGTTCGCATGCGGAGTGCTTGGCGCACATTTGGGCGACGCGGCGCATGCACTTGCGGATCGCGCCGCCGTAGGAGAGGGCGACGACGGTGAACCGGCCGAAGCATTCCGGGTGCGTCACGTCACGGCCGGGCGTGGCGGTGCCTCGCATGATGGTGACGGGGCCTAGCTGCCAGGCGGTGATTTTGGCGTCGATGTTGTTCATAAGATTTCCTTTCTTGGGTCGTCATTTGACCCCGTATCGGCGGCCGCCCCAGATGCCCTGCAACTGGTAGCCGTTGATCCGGTTGTGCTCGTCGGCGAACCGGCGGCACTCGCCGATGACCGGGCATGACCGGCATATGGCGAGCGCGGCCGCCTGTTCGTATGGTTTGCCGCTGAACCAGAGTTCGGGGTCGTGGTCGCGGCATGCGGCCTGATGTCGCCAGTCCATGGGTTATCGGCCGTACTTTCGGTAGGGGTTGGCGCGTTCCACGATGGCGAGTTCGTCGAAGTGGTTCATGGCGTCGAATACGGCCTGTTTGCCTTGTTCGTAGGCTTCGGCGAGTTCGTCGGACTGTTCGGCGTCCATGATCGAGCCGGCCTGCGGCCTTGTGAAGCCCGCCGTCCTGAGTCTGCGTTCGATCTCGTAGAGGCCGATTGGTTCGCTGTCGCAGGTGAAGACGATGCTCAGGCGTTTCATGACAAGTCCTTTTGCAGCGCGCGACGGCCGGCCTCGGTGATGGCATAGCGTCCGTATCCGACGTCTTGCGTGTATCCGCGTTCCTCCAGGGATTGGAAGGTGCGTCGGTGGTTGCCGTCGGCGGGCTGCATGTCGCCGTGCCTGACGAGCTGGAGCAGCACACTCTTCTGCGCGTAAGTGAGTCGTGGTCTCATTTGACGCCTCCGCTCAGCGGGTCGATGAGCTCGCAGCTCATGGCGTCGATGCGCTCGCCGGTCTTGACGGTCAGGCACAGGCGTTTGACGTCGCCGGTCTGCCGCACCTCCTGCGTGACGGTCTGCACATCCTGTTCGCCGAGCTGCGCCTGTTCGCCAAGCCCGTAACCGACCACGAACGCTGCAAACACACACACGAAGGCCGGCATGATCCTCACAGCCCATGGTCTACCGTTCCTCATTCCGTTTCCTCCGTCCCGTCAATGAGCGTCCATGCGCTCGCTGCCAGATTGACCCACCATTCGCGCTCGCTGTCGTCCATGGCATTGCCGCTCTCGTGGGCAATCGGGCAGTCGCCGACCTGCTCGTGCAGGCGCATGGCGAGCCGTTCCGCCTCGTCCGGCATGAACGGCCTACGGTTTATGGACCGCTCGAGCTGGATGGCGAGCGCGAGCGCATCGTCATGGCCTTGGGTATATCCGATCACGTAGGCCTCGGCCGGGCTGTCGTTGCCGAGGCCGGCGTCGGCGAGCGCGTTCAATGCCTGTTGGGTGATGTCGATGCTCATATGCGGGCCTTTCGGTGTTTGCGTTCGGCTTTCCATTTCGGGTGGAACTGCAGGAACGCTTTGAGCGTGCTTATCGGCTCCCAGAAGTCGCCGTCCGGTAGGTCGAGTTGCCACCATTGACCGCAGACCGGGCAACGCCATACCGGATCACTGCCAGAGGGCTTGCAATACTGACTACTCACTCCACGCCTCCAGTTCGCTGATGTCGGTCGGAATGCCGTATTGGTCGTAGTAGAGGCGTGTGCTCATTGTTGGTTCCTTTCGTGTTCGATGAGGCGGTCGAGGCAGGCGAGGGCCGAATAGGGGAAGCCTTGCCGGAGTTTCGCCCATGTGTGCGCTTCGGCGTCGGGGATGGCGGGATCGTTGGCGAGGGTGTCGAGGATGGCGTGTTGTTGGCGTGTCCATGCGATCTTCTCGTCGTGGTCGATGACGTGGCAGAGGTACCATCGGGCTTTTTCGAGGTCTTCGACGGGTCGGCCCTTGCTGTGGTAGCGCCAGAGGTATTTGATGGCGTTGCCGAGGCAGAAGCTGGTGTCTGCGGTCAGTTCGATGCACTCCATGCCCGGGTGCGAGCGTGTGTAGTGGTTTGGTGAGTTGACGGGGTCGTTGGCCCATGTGGTGTGCATGCTTACCAGTCCTTTTCGAGTTCCCGGCAGTCGGGGCAGATGGATGACGTGCTGTCGGTGAGCGGTGCGCCGCAGATCGCGCAGATGGTCGGATCGTTGGCCGGTTCGGGTCGGTGGGTGGCCTTTCGGAGACGTCGGATGAGTTCGATGACGGGGTTGGGGCGGTCCGGGGTTGCTGTGTGGGCGTTCATTGCTTGTCCCTGAGTTCGATGTGTCCCCAGTCGCATGACGCTCCGCCGGAGTCGGAGAAGCATCGGACAGCCGCGCTGCCGTCGGGCAGTTCGTACCAGCGGACGTATCCGGGGTCGGGGTTGTTCACGGTGCCCTGGCCGTCGCCTTTGGGTGTTTCTCCGCATGCCGTGAGCGCGAGGATGGCGAGGATCGCCGTGAGGGTTGCGGGTATTCGTTTGCCGGTGTTCATGATTGGATGCCTTGGTGTCCGGCTCGCATGATGTCGAGGTAGGCGGTGTAGTCGTTGATGTCCCTGTGGATGCAGTCTTGGACTCGGTGGGTGCCTGCGTGGTTCTGGTAGGGGTCGCGGCCGATGGCTTGGTCGGTGAGGCGCAGGGTGGTGAGGTCGAGTTTTCTGTGGTGGAGCCCTTCGGCGATGGGGTGGTTGAGGTGGCGGCTGAGGTGGACGTCGAGTTGGCGTAGGTCGAAGTCCACGTTGGTTCCTGCGGGGTGGAGTGTGTATTGGCTGAGTTGGTCGTTGAGGAATTCGTGGATGTTCCATGCGGTGTGCTGGTAGTCGTAGGTGTCCTTGGGTGCTTCGGCGCTGGCGAGCATGAGTCCGTTGGCGAGGTGCATTTCGTAGGCTTTCAGGAGTTCGGGGTGGTTGGCCCAGTTGCGTATGTTGTCGGGGTGGACGATCAGGTGGAGGCTGTCGTGGGGGTGTTTGCCGGTCATGTCGGTGACTTGCATGCCGACTTCCAGGAGTTCGCACTGGTAGGGGTCGAGGCCGGTGGTTTCGGTGTCGATCCATAGGAGCATGTCGGGTTTTCTTGGCGGGCGGGGCGGGTCGAGGGGGATGGTCCGGTGGCCGATGGCGAGGGTTGTCGTGGTGTCGTTCATTCGTTGCCTTTCTTGATGTCGATGTGGGTGGGGAGGTCTTCGGGTGGCGGGCAGGGATGGCGGGTGCCGTCCTTGTTGAGCTGCTGCCAGCCGCCTGTGCGGTAGTAGACGGGGATGGTGGCGGGGTCTTTGCCCGTGTGGACGAGGTAGCCGAGCCGGTAGGCGCGTGCGGGGTGGGCGTGTACCCATCCGTGGCATCCTGTGGTGCCGCTGCCGCAGAGTTGGAGCAGGTTTTCGGGTTGGTGGAGCCGGTCGAAGGGGTGGCTTCGCGGTTCCCTGTGGTGGATGCTGTCGCCGCTCCAGTGGCTGCCGGTTTCCCGGTCGCACATGGCGCATCGGTATCGGTCTCGCCTCTGTACGGTTCTGCGGGTCTCGGCTGTTGGCTTGCTGCTCATCGGCTGGCCTTTCGTTGGCATTCGTTGATGATTTCCTTGGCTTTTTGTTCCGGGTCGATGCCGGTTTTGACGCTGGCCCAGAAGTCGGCTCTCATCGCGTCGGTGAAGGTGCCTACGGGCACGTGGTCCCGGATGTGGCCGGTGATCCACCGGTCGTCGATGACGGTGCCGTCAGGCAGTGCGTGCCGGTATGGTTTCGGCTGGCTGGGCATGGTGTCCATGTATGCGCCTTGGCGCAGCCATCGGCTCATGTTGGGCGCGTATCTGGGGTCGTCCACGGTTTTGGCGTAGGCGATGACGGCTCCGATGAGCTGCGCTTCCGTCACGGCGGACGTGCCGTCGTGCCCGGCCACGGCTGCGGCCCACGCTTTCTCGGCTTCCCGTCGCGAGCCGGTGTGGCGTGGGTAGGCGTTCCACGCCGCGGCGAACGGGTCGGCCAACGCCCTGGCCTCGGCCTCGGCGACCGACGCGGTTTGCTTCGATCCCGGCCCGGAGGGGTCAGGGGAGGAAGAAGGCATGGTTTTGGTTTGGTTAGGTACGGTAGTGCTTCCTGTTTGCTTTGTTGAAGTTGAAGCAGTCTGCTTCGCGTCTGCTTCGTTTTGCTTCCTGTTTGCTTCGGCTTTCGCCCTGCGGGACTCGCCCGACGCCTTGCCTCCGGCGTGGCCGGCGACGACCTTCTTCTCGTGCAGTTCGGCGGCTTCTTCGGGCGTAAGCGGTTTCTTCTGGTTCTTGAAGCTGCCGAACACGGCGAGGCCGCGACGGGTCACGACCCTGTACACGCCTTCGCCGGCCTCCTCGAAGAGCCCGTTTTCAACGAGTTCGCGCACGAGTCTGACGGTGCCGCCCACGCTTCTGACGCGCTTGAGGTCGAAGGTGCCGTCGAACGAGTCCGGCCGCGTGTATATCTGGTGGTCGCACCACGTCACCATCGTCGCGTACAGTCCGCGCGCGGCCATGCTGCTGTCCTGCACCGCAGGATCGAAACCGAAGGTGCTGTCGAAGTTCACAGACATGGCGCGCCGCCTTCACGACATGCGATAATCGACTTATGAGCAACGACAAGAAGACCCAGCGCTGCATGTGTGTGACGATTGATTTCGAGCAGCTTACGTTCGGTGAGCTGCGCAAGTTCGTCGAACTGACGGCAGATCGTGAGGACGATGAATTTGTGTGCGTCAACGACAATGACGGAGTGCCGGACGGCTTTATGGCGTATGTGGACGCAGAAACCATAGACGTCGTGCCAACCGATGAGACGTCGGAGCGCTGATATCGACCACATCTTTTCCTGAGCCACCCCGTTGCGGGTGGCTTTTTTGTTTGCCTGCTGCATATAAGCCTCTCTCAATGTGTGGTTACTTGATCTCGCCGGTGGTCGGATCGACGGCCTCTCCTCTGTCGGTCTCGTCAGCATCGTCGTCGGGATCGGGATAGTCGGGCGCGCTTTCCTCGAACGTGGCGAGGCTGTCGTGGAGGTTGTCGTACAGGACCGCGCGGCGTGCGTCCTTCGGATAGGTGAGCAGCCGGTTGATGACCTCGGCGCAGTCGATGATGTGCTGCGCGAGCGCGTCCGTGTCGTACACGGCCTCGGTGTACGGGTCGATCTGGTGGAACTTGTCGAGGTAGGCGTCTTTGGTTTCGAGCTGCATCTTGTGGTTGACCGCGCGGCGGAAGTCCACGGCCGCCTGCTTGATCTTCGCGCACGAGCTGTTGAAGTCCAGCAGGCTCAGCGGGCTCATTTCGTCGGGTATGAGCGCGTCCTGGACAAGTCCAGAGTCATTTTTCTTTGCCATGAGGGTGTCCTTTCTAGAATTCCGGGTCGCCGGTGTCGGCGGCGAACATGTCCGTTGTGTAGCCGCTGCCGCCGTTGGCCCACGGGTCGGACGCCGGCGGCGGTGTCGTCTGCTGCGGGGGCTGCGGGGGCTGGCCGTTCGGGTTGCCGTAGGTGCCGCCGCCCTGATAGCCGTTGCGGCCGCCCTGTTTCGTGACCTGCGCGGTCGCGTACCGCAGGCTGGGGCCGATCTCGTCCACGGTCATTTCGACCACGGTGCGGTTGGTGCCGTCCTGCGCCTGATACGAGCGTTGCGAGAGGCGGCCCTGGGCGATCACGCGCATGCCCTTCGAGCATGATTGGCTGATGTGCCGGGCGAGGTAGTTCCACGCCGAGCAGCGCAGGAACAACGCCGCGCCGTCCTCGTACTGCTGCGTCTGCCGGTTGTAGGTGCGGGGCGTGCTGGCGATCGTGAACGACGCGACCGGATTGCCGTTGGACAGGGTGCGCAGATCGGGGTCGGCGGTGAGGTTGCCGACGATCGTGAGAATGGTTTCGCCGGCCACTAGTCCTCGTCCTCCATGTCCTCGATCCAGTCGCCGACGAACGTGGCGAGGACGTGCGCGTCCTCGGCCGCGCCGCTCGCGATGCCCCATGCCACGTCTTCGCGGCGGTCGTGGCAGTGCAGGGCGAGGTCGGAGAGCGCCATATAGGCCATGTCGGCCACGTCGCGCATGTGCTCCAGCTCGGCCAGGGTCTCGTCGTCTTCCTCGTCTTCCTCGTCTTCCTCGGCGATGACGCGGCCTATCGGCTGAGCGTTCTTGAACGCCTCTTCGAGGAACTTGGGCAGCCCGCCAGTATCGGGGGCGACATACACGCTCGCCTTGACCGGCTCGCACAGGCGCACGCCGGCGTCCTTGAGCGCGCATTCGAGCGCAACCCTCACGACGGCGGTGTCGGCGCGGCCATCGTCGTAGTTGGGCAGACGGACGGCGAGTCTCTTCGCCAAGCGTTCCTCAAGCGAGATATCGGTCTTTTCTTCGGTCATTTCTTGGTTCCTTTCATCTGGTAGTCGGCCTTGATCTTCCACATGCAGCGCACGGACACCTGCCGGCGGTCGCGGTCAACGACCACGTCGCCGAAGCGGGGGAAGATCAGCGTGCGATCCCATTGCGGGTCGCTGTTGAGTCTGCGGGTTGCGGTCGCGCTGGACTCGGTGGTGCGGCCTCAGGAGTCGAAGCCTGCCGTGTCCATCGCTCCCCGCTCGCACGGGCATTCCGCGTGTCCTGTCAGTGGCGTGCGAGGGGGCGACGTTGACGCGATCGCAGTGGACGGTGGCCGAATCGAACGGCTTCCCGGTCTTTGCCCGCGCCCGCCTGACGCGAATCTCGACCGGGGGCGAACCTGTCCGCCCGTACCGCACGCCGCCGGAAAATGTGGAGAGGTGGCGACGTGCGGGGTTTGAGAGAGGTGGTTTTGTACGACTTTTCCTTGTCGCCGCCCGCCGGTGGAAGGTAATTGCAATGCCGGCGGGCAAGTCTCTAGATGGTCAACACGAGCACGCAGAGAATGACGAGCCTGAGCAACTGGTACACAACCGCTCCCGGCTTGGCCTTCGTTTCGCGCAGCGTGCCGATGAGTATGAAGTGTTCGAGCAGCGCGTATCCGAGGATCACCCACTGCTGCCAGACGAGTGCATCGAAGTTCATTCCTCTCCTCCTGCTTCCTCGACGATGGTGACGAGCAGGATGAGCACGACGATGAACGCCCACCACGCGGCCAGACCGTTGCCGAGCGGGTGCATGCACGCCTCATGGGTGAACAGCCACACAATGCAGACGACGAACGATATGACGGTCAACAGGGCGATGGTGTACGGATAGCGCTTGAACATGACCGCCGCCTTATTTGGTCTGGACGAGCGTGTCCGCGCCGTCGGGGACGACGACGAGCTGGTCCGCGTTGGACAATGCGTCGATGTAGTGCTGTTTGAGCACGTTGTCGGTCAGGCTCTCGTTGAGCACGGCGTTGGCGTCGGCCTCGCCCTGCGCCTTGATCTTCTTGGTCTCGGCCTCGGTCTTGGCGACCTGCTGCTCGTTGAGCGCCTTCTGCTTGTCGATCTCGGCGGCCTGCGCCTCCGTGTACTTCTTGGTGATGGCCTCGCCGTAGCGCACGTCCTGCACGCTGACCTGTTCGACGGTCAGGCCGATCTTCTTCCACTTCGCCGCCAGCGCATCCTGCACCGCCTTCGTGTACTCGCCGCGATTGGTGAGCATCGTCAGGGTGTCGAACCTCCCTGACTGTTCGCGCGCCACGGAACGCAGATCGTTGCTGATGTAGTTCTGCGTGAACGTCTGCTGCTTGCCATACTCCGAGTACAGGTATTCGGCCGCGCTCGGATCAAGGCTGTAGTTGACTTGGACGTCGATGTCCGCAGAAGCGCCGCTCCTGTCGTTGACGGTGACCTGCTTGCCGACCGCGCTGCCGCCGTCGTACTTGTAATCGGTGTCCTTGTAGAAGTTGATGAGGTTGTTACGGGTGTCGTATTTGATGACGCTCTGCCACGGCGTCTTCCAATGGAAGCCCGCGTCTTCGGAATGACCGGCCAGACTGCCGCCCATGTTGCGGATGACCGCGACCTCGCCCACGTCCACGGAATACAGGCATGCGGGAATGAGCAGCAGCAATCCGACGAGGCCCGGAATGAGGCCGATGCCGGCCCCCTTGACGTTGTTGGACAGCGCGACGCCGGTGACGGCGGCGCTGAAGAGCAGCAGGATGATGGAGATGACAAACCAGATCATGAGAGGGTTCCTTTCAGAAGTAAGGCCCTTCCCCGCCGCGTAGGCTTGAAGCTGCAACACAAACAATCCGCTGCATGCGGGGAAAGGAAGTATTCAAATGGGTGGAGCTGCAAGCTGGGCGAGCTCAGCGGAAACGAAGTTCAAGCAGGCTCAGGCAAGCACTAGAAATGCCTATGAGTCACGGATGACCGAAGGCCTAGCGGACATCGCCCAAGCGTTGTTCCAAATCGACTTACGGCTTGACCGGCTCGAAAAGAAACTGGACGGTCGGGGTTAAGCCTTGCCAGTTTGCGCTCGCTGATGACGTCGTGGCGTATGTAAAGGCTTTCCATGTTGAGCTGTGCGCCACGACGCTCATAGGCGTTACTCATTTCACTACCTCCGGCACATATCCGTTGTGGTCGCGCCAACGGCCGTCGGCCATGTCGTGCAGCCATGACGCCAGACGTCCGGCTTCCGTGACGGTCAGGGCGATATGCCCCTCTCCCCTGCATTCCATGAACCGGATCATGGTCGAGTCCACGGTGGCGCTCACACCGATGCGCGGCAAGGCGTCGTCGGCCTTCTCGCCGACCCAGTTGCGCCGAGTGTCGATCGCATTCGCCAAGACCGCCGCCTCGTCGCGGGACAGCAGGGCGATCGCGCCGCCAGTCCCCGTTCCCGCGGGGTCGCGCAGCCACAGACGGATGCGCACGCCACCCTCGTCGGATAGTCTCGGCTCGCACAGCAGCGGCCGGCCCTCGCTCTCCAGGTTTATGAAAAAGGTCGAGTTCCTGGCCGCCCAGTACAGGTCTTTCACCTTCATGACGCCACCCCCTCGGCTTGGGGAGCGTCCACCGGCCACGGGTCGAGGGTGCGGCCCATGAGGTAGTCAACACTGGTGTTGAAGAAGTCGGCGAGCGCCTTGTAATCCTTTGCAGAGAAGGATCGGAGGCCGTTCATTTTGTTGGAGAAAACTTGTTCGCTCATACCGATGGCGAGCGCCACGTCTTTCTGAAGGCAATGACGCATCTCGATCAGTCCTGAGATGCGGGACGCTGGGTTATCACCTTCAAGCGTCACTAATCGTTTTTGATTGGCGTTCATGGTTGCTAACCATATCACGCACTAATCGATTTCGAGCACTCTCGGCGTGTCTTGATTTTGATTCGACATGCTGAGATTCTTGCGCTACTAATCACTTTTGCGTATCATTAAGGGCATGACGGTAACTATGACAGCCCCAAAGGTTGCAGCTAGCCCGCAGGACATAGCGATTTTGAACCTGAATATGCTGATGCAGCTTGAAGGGCGCTACAGAAAAGACCTCGCCGAATACATCGGCAGACGCCCACAGAATCTCTCCCGCATGATGTCAGGAGAGAGCAACTGGGCACTGAATGACATGTGGAAGGCGGCTGAGTTCGTGGGCGTCTCCCTTGACGTCCTGACTGATCCGACTCTCACGCCGGCCAAGGCGCTCAGCATCATCGGCGAGCGCCGTAACGATAACGATGGGAATGGAGGTTTGCCTGTCGTCAACGTTGACGACTTCCGCCTACGTGGCGGGGCATGGAAGGCCCCGGCTATGGTTCTGGCCGCCTGACCGGCCAATTCGGGATCATAACCCAGAGGTCCATGGTTCAAATCCATGCCCCGCTACCAATTGACCGTCGTTCCCATTATCGGAACGGCGGTTTTTTATATATTCCATGGCTTTTGCTGGCGTTAAGTTCTCATCCAGCAAAGCCATCAACGGGACGCCGAAGAAATCGGCCGCCGCGCAAGTTTCGTCAATGGTCCAATCGGCCTTGCTCTGAAGCCTCGACGCCATCGATTGCGGCGAGAGCCCCATTGCCTTAGCAAGGTCCTTCTTCATTAAACCGCTGTTGGACAAGATCATGTTCGTATTCATCGCAACAACGTCCTGCCTGCGCAATGTAGCGCTCGGCTGAATATCTAGCATTGTCATGAAATTCATTTTACTACGGTTTTAGCGTAGTACTCGGCGTGTTGGCTACGTCATATGGTTAATCTTTGGTCTAGAACTTCATCAAATCTTTAGTCTGAAAGTTTTTAAATGATTAGTCAGATAAGAAAACTCATGAGAGACAATCACGTCACACAGCGCGATCTGGCGCATGAGTTGGGCGTCTCCGAGCAGGCCATCAGCGACAAATTCCATGGCCGCTCAAATTTCACGTTGCGTGACGTGTCGCGCATAGCCGACTTTTTCGACGTTTCCACTGATCTCGTGCTTGGCCGAGAGCCTTTGGAGGTGGCGTGATGGCTGGCGTGGAACGTGTGTCGTTCGACTCCGGTGATGTTCGCGCGGCGGTGGTGCTGACCCGCCCGCAGTTGGAGCAGTTGCGCTCGTGCGTGACTGATTCGTTGGCTCATGACGATGCGGTGCGGCGAAGACGCGGCGGCGATCTGTGACGGCTTGCGCCGTCGATAACCGAATATGCCTTTGACCACGCCGACCGTCGGTTGCGTGCGAGGCGTGATGAAGCACCCGGCCGCGCCTTGCCCAGCGCGTTACAAACACACCACGTGTGGCGTGGTGGTTGAAGCGTCCCTAGCGGGGAGGCGTGCGGGTCTAGCTATGAGCGCGTGGCGTGTTCCCAGGGACGAAAGCGGCACCATCGGCTGGCCACGGCCAGTGTTGCGCGTTCAGACCTTCGTCGCGGCATTGTGCCGCTGACCATATGCGACGGCCTTGGCTCCATGCCGAAATGCTTTGCATGTGGGAACCCTTCGGAAATTCAGGAATCTTCGGATTCTTGTTTTTCCGCTTAGGGTTCCCCGCTCTAACCTTCCACCATCCGAAATCTACAAACGATTCATTCAGAGACTTATCCACTTATCCACAAACGAGATTGGGGGCAACATCATGGGCTATGCGGTTGATTACATTCCTACCAGCGAGCAGAAGCGCAGAAAGGTGAAGAAGAAGTACCGTCGAGAGCATGTGACCAGCAAGGCCATCAGGGCGAAGGACATGAAGAAGGCGGTGAAATGGAATCTACTCAAGCTTGAGTACGACACCACCGGAGCGGATACCGTGGATCGTTCCATCGCCATCAGGATTCTCCACTTGGATTGCATCAGCCGTGACACCGACCCGGACGGCGACCATGCCATGCAGCAGTTGGTGAGCGAGGGCATCGTGTCGAAGCCGAAGCGTGTGGGTGGCCGTCAGGTGTTCGACCGCGCCGACCTGATCCAGTCGTTGAAGGCGTGGACTCGTTGATGGCGGGCAAGTATCTGACCACGGCTCAGGCGGCGGAATACTTGGGAGTGAGCACCCGCACGATGCGCAGGTGGCGAAACCGCAACATCGGTCCCGCGTATGTTAGGTATTCAGACCGCACGTGCAGGTATCCGCTGGGAGGCTTGGAAAGGTTCAGGGCGGATCATGCCGCGCGTTGACCATCGTTTGAGGGTGCCACCCGCGATAAGCGCGGAAGTGGTGGCACGGTACGGCAACGACTGTTGGCTGGACATGCCGGGATGCACGAAGGTGGGCGACACGTCCGACCATATCGTGCCCCACGTGTTCGGCGGTCCCACTATCGTCAAGAATCTACGGCGGGCGTGCAGGCATTGCAACGGCTTGCGTCGTGAACGCATACTATCCGGTTGGCCTAGCGTGATCCACGCGGTCATCGGTCCGCCATGCGCGGGCAAGACCACGTGGGCGTTGGAGCACATGCAGCCGGGCGACATCATCGTGGATTACGACCGGTTGGCGGACGCGCTCATGCCGGGCATGCCGGACGATACGCCCGTGCCCGACGCGGTGCGTGACCTCGTGGCCGGGGCATGGCAGGGAGCCTATCGCAACGCGGTCACGCTGGCCGAACCCGTGAGCCTGTGGCTGGTCAAGGTCATGCCCGGCACACAGCGAAGCCCGCGCCTATTGGACGAATGGCTGGCGTTGGACTACGACATACACGTGTGTGATCCTGGCAAGCCCGTGGTGGTGGAGCGGCTGGAGGAACTGAAGGCCGGACGGCGTGAGCTGGCCAGCATGCGCCAGTGGTACAGGAGCGGCATCACCCAGGCAGGCATAGACTCAAGGCAGAAGGCGAGGCGCGCGAGGCTCGCGAGCCTTGGCCTACGCGATGGCGAACCAACCACGCCAGTCGTGGCCTCTTCGCCGCCGGTTCGGGCGCGGCCTCGCTGGTAGCCGCCCGTTTTTTAAGCCGCAATGCACCACCGATACCCCGCGCCCACCGTTTTCTTATCCCCACAAACCAAATAAAAAAGCCCGAAAACAGGGACGGAACCCACGATTTCGGACTGATTCGTTAGCCAATTAGGGAATCTACAACAATTTTGGTTTGGAGGCAACAACATGGGTGAGTTCCATGGACTCGACGGCATGGAGGACGCCGGAATCGTCAAGGGGCCGCAGGAAAAAGCGACCGAGAAGTTCATCAACAGGTTCAGGGAAGGCAAGGCGGACAACGCCATGGCCGATTTCCTGTATTCGAGCATGCTGAGCATCGCGCGCAACATCGACGCGCAGAACAACCGTGGCCGCGAGATAAGCCGCAACATGACCTCCCTGCTCGGCTACATCCAACAGCTCGAAACCATCTACCCGTCCACACCTTCCCAGACTGACGACAGGCTGGAGGAACTCATGGCGGCGATGGCGAAATGAGCGTCAAACCCACCCCCAGCCTCAAACCACGCTACGCGACCCCGCGCAACCTTGCGCGTCCGACCGATGGCGGCAAGGAAGCCCGCATAGCCGAAGCGTTGGGCACCCCGTTCTTGCCATGGCAGCGCATGGTTTCCGACGTGTTCGGTGAGATAGACCCCGACACCGGCACCTACTATTACGACACTCTGGTGCTCACCGTACAACGGCAGGCCGGGAAAACCACGCGCGAGCGGGCGACCGAAACCCGCAACGCGTTGTGGGGGCCGAACCGTCGTGTGTGGTATCTGGCGCAGACCGGCAAGGACGCATCCCAGCAGTTCCGCGAGTACATCACCGGTTTCGACAAGTCTCCGCTGGCTCCGTTGGCCGCTTCCAAGCGCATGAGCAACGGCAGCATGTGCCTCACGTTGAAGAACGGCAGCACGATACAGCCGGGCGGCACGACCGACAGTGGCGGCCACGGCTTCCAGGGTGATTCGCTGACGTTGGATGAATGCTGGGCGCTGCCAGCCGACAAGGCCAAGGCGATCCTGGACGGTTTCCTTCCCACGACCACCACGCGTTTGAAGCTTACCGGCGTACGGCCACGGCTCACGTTCTGTTCGACCGAGGGCACGGCGGAATCCACGTTTTTCAATCCGAAGCTTGACGAGTTGCGGGCGATGATGGACGCGGGCGAACCCATGGGACGAACCTGCTTCTTCGATTTCGGTATACCGTTCGGCAGTGATCCCGAAGACTTGGACAACATTTGGGCGCATCATCCCGGTGCCGGGCATTTGTTCGACTACGACCAGTTGGCCGATTTCCGCCGTCAGTTCAGCCAGGACGCGGCGGGTTGGGCGCGTGCCTTCGGCAACTTGCGGGATTCGGGAATCATCGACCGTGCGATAGACCCGCAACTGTGGCAGTCCACCAGCGCCAACGCTATAGATCCGGCTGAGGCCACCGGGCGCGTGTGTTTCGGCGTGGCCGTGGCCATGGGAGGCATCGGCACCGCGATAGTCGCATGCATCGAGACCGAGGCCGTGCCCCTGTTGCAGGTCGTGGACGTGTTGCCGGGAACCGGCAGCGCGCCGGAACGATTGAGGGAATTGCAGGAACGCTACCACGCGCCCATCTGCATCGACATGCGGGGGCCGTCCGCGGCGTTGGCCGACCGGTTGCGTTTGAGCTTGGATGAATGGGGCATAGCCCGTTACGAGCTTGTGGATATGAGGGCGGCTGACGCGGTGACCGCGCCGCAGGCGTTCATGAGCGCGTTGGATCAGCACGCGGTGAATCACGCGCCCGATTCAGACATGGATCGTGAGGCGGGTTTGGCCGGTAAGCGCATGAGTGGTGACGCTTGGCTGTGGAACAGGGCTGAGGGCGTGAACGCGCCGACCATCGAGGCCGCAACGCTCGCCCTGTGGGGATTGACGCACATGCCCGACGACACACCGCCCGGAGTGTACTAAAACGTGGCCGGCGTGTCCGCTTATGGCCGCTATGTCCGCTTATGGCCGGTATTTTTTGGCGTGGCGCTGCCATGCCGCGCATCATGTCCGGCATGAGCATACGAGAGATGATGGCGAACATGTGGGGCGCGGTGAAGCGTTCCGCCAATCGCGTGTCAAGCGTGGCGACCGCGCCGTTCCGCCGTCCGGCCGGGCGTGACCCGTTGAACATGTCGGTCGTGTTCCGAGGCGTGCAGATATTGCAGACCGCAGTCAGCGGCTTGCCCGTGCGCCAGTTGCGGCATGGCATGGCCGTGGAACCCGCGCGGATCGTGGAACGCCCGGACCCCGACACGTGGCGGGCGGACTTCATCAGCGAAACCGTCATGGGCTTGGCGTTGAACGGCAACGCGTTCTGGCTGAGGTTGAAGGGCGTGGACGGCTCAACCATCGGCTTGCGGAATCTGCCGCCAGCGTTGGTGAGCGTTTCCGACGCTCGCGGCGACATCGCCAACCCCGACAAGCGCTATTGGTACATGGGGCGCGAATACACGTCAAACGACATCATTCATCTCAGATTCTTGAAGGTGCCGGGACGGTTGCGCGGCATGGGGCCCATCGAGGCGGCGCGCGAGGAGATCGAGGGAGCCATCGACGCGCGCGATTACAAATCAAGGTATTTTTCCGAGGGCACACATCCCACGGGCATCATCAGCACCGCGAAGCCGTTGAACGACGAAGTGGCCGAGAAGGTCAAGGAAAGTTTCAAGCGCAACGTCGATGACGTGAAGGTGCTCACCGGCGACCTGAAATACACCCAGCTGGCGCTGAGTCCCAAGGACATGCAGTTTCTGGAGACGCAGCAGTTCGACACCACGCAGATAGCCCGCCTGTTGGGCATCCCCGCTTCGCTCATGCTCGCGGCGGTGGAAGGCTCGAACCTCACCTACAGCAATATCGAACAGGAATGGATACAGTTCGCGGACTTCACTCTTGAAGCCTACGCGCAGCCCATCGAACTCGCGTTGGGTGAGGTGCTGCCGCGCGGCACCAGCGTGGAACTCGACTGGGACAGCATGCGCCGAAGCGACACGAAGACCAAGGCCGAAACCTACCAGATTCTCATAGCGTGCAACGTGCTCACCGTAGATGAGGCGCGCGCCATGGAAGGCAGGCCACCACTACCCGCCGCACCAACCCCGCAACCATCGAACGACTTGGAGGAAACCGAATGAACGAACGCAAGGAAATCGCCTACCGCGGCCTGAAACTCCGCAAAGCATCAGATGGTGACGGGCGCAGCATCGAGGGCGTGGCCGTCCCGTTCGGTGACATCTACAACGACCCGTGGGACGGGGCGGAAACGTTCGACCGTGACACCGTTTTCGAGAACGCCGACACGGCCAAGCTCTGCTACCAGCACGCCGAACTGATCGGCGCGATCACTTCGGCAGAGAACCGCGACGACGGGCTTCACATCACCGCACGAATCGCTGACACCCAGCTTGGGCGCGATGCGGTGGCATTGATGGACGCTGGCGCGTTGGACTCGCTCAGCGTCGGATTCATCCCGTTGGAGGACGAACGCGACGAAAACAACGTGACCCACCGCCGCCGCGTGCGCCTCATGGAAGTGAGTTTGGTGAGCTGGCCCGCATACCAGAACGCCAAGGTGGAGAACCACTGCAACCTCAATACCGAGAACAGCCAGGAAAGGAACCACATGGAAAACGAAACCATCGAAAAGGTGCGCGCGGAACAGGCCGAACAGGCCGACGTGTTGCGCAGCATCCAGGCGAGCCTAGCCACCATGAACAACCATGGCAGCTCGAATCCCGCCGCATCCTACCGCAGCTACGGGCATCTGCTCAAGCAGCTCGCCAAGGGCGACGAACAGGCGCGCAACGACTACGAGCAGATCAGCAAGCGCGACTACACGGGCGGCGTGCTCGCCAACAGCGACCCGCAGCCGGTATGGATCAGCAACACGCTTCGCATCCTCGAACAGCGCCGCCGCATCACCAACCTCGTGTCACACGCCGCGCTGCCGTCCGAAGGCGAGACGCTGAGCTATCCCATCGTCACCGAGGACACCACCACCGTAGGCAAGCAGGCCAAGGAAGGCGACTACCTCCCCTATGGCGAGATCAAGATCGGGGCACGAACCGCGACCATCGAAACCTACGGCGGCTACACGTCCCTGAGCCGCCAGGCCATCGAACGCGCCAGCGTGCCCTACTTGGACAAAACCCTTGAGGCGTTGGTCAAGGCGTACGCGCGCAACACCGAAGCCGCCACCCGCATCGCCCTCTACGGTGCCATCGGTGACGTGTCCGCCTCGGACAAAATCGACGCGGGCAAGGCATTGACGGCGATGACCCCGAACGACTGGCTCGACATCATCATCGACGCGCGCCTTGAGGTTGAAGACCGCAACACATCATTGGACTATCTCGGCGTTTCCGGCGACGTGTTCAAGGCCATCGCCCACCTGAGCGACGACGGCGACCGTTTCATGGACATCAGCGGCGGCGGCATCGACCGGCTCGGCAGCATCGACACGACCGACATCACCGGTTCACTGCTTCGCGTGCCAGTGGTGCTCATGCCCGGCGCGGCCGCAGGAACCGCCGCGTTCCTCGACAAGGGAGCCGTGACCGTGTGGGAGAACGGCAACAGTCCCTTCCAGCTCCAGGACGACAACGTACTCAACCTCACCAAAGACTTCAGCGTGTACGGCTACGCCGCGTTCGGCGTGACCTTGCCCGAAGGCATCCTGCCCATCAAGTTCGCCAACGCCTGACAGAAAGGAACCCGACCATGGAATGGAAGACCAAACTACCCAACATCCCCGAAGACACGTATGGCCCCGCGTTCGAGCCGACCATCGTCGCCGCGATCAATGAACTCCGCGCAGCCATCGGCGGCACGACGGCACCGGAGGCCACCACCGTTGACACGCTCAGCGGCGCGACCGACATCGGCAAGAACATTCTCAAGGCGCGTGACGCGGCGGCGGTGCGCACCCTGCTGAACGTGGCCGAGAAACCGGCGGCCTGATGGCGGACGACCCACTTCTGAATGAACTCGCAAGGCAGGCCGGAACGCTCGACACCGACGACCGTCCGGCCTTGGCCGCGAGGCTCCGCGCGGCACGCGCCTACCTCTCCCCGCACGTGGATGGCTACGGCATCCCGAAGGACGTGGTGGACGACTGCACGCTGTCGGTGGCTTTGGACTTGTGGCAGGCCAAGGACGCGAGAAACGGCATCGTGGGAATCACGGACGGCGTGGAACCGTTCAGAATCCCCACCGACCCGTTGCGCACCGCTTGGCCGAAGCTCAGGGCGGCGGGCTTGCCCGCAGGATTGGGCATCGCATGAGCCGAGTGGACGAACTCACCGAACAGCTCACGGAACGCATCACCGAAGCCGGGCCCGGCCTGATCCTCCAAGTCACCACAGACCCGTCACTGGTCAAACCATCGCCGGGCAAGGTCAGCTTGGTCATCATGCCGCCTGACATCGCTTGGGACGGCTGGGAACTGGAACCAAACGTGACGTTCAAGATTCTCGCGGTGGCGGGAACGGCGAACACGAACAAGCGCGGCTACGACCTGATCCTAGAAGCCATGGACATCATGCACCAGGCGGACGTGAACATGGCCACGGCCACTCCAGTCGGCTTCGACCTCGCGGGCGCGGGAACGCTCGCCGCATACGAAATCACACTCAACCCCATGTAATCGAAAGGACACAATCATGGCGACAAGAACCCTTGGACCGGGCCAGCTCACCATCACCGACACCGAAAGCGGGCGCGACTTCAGCGCCGAAGTCACCAAGGTGCAGTTGGTGGCGTCGAACAACACCGACGACCCAATCAATTTCCTTGACGGCTCGCAGGACACCAGCTCAAGCACCGATTGGACGCTTGAGGGAACCATCGTTGACAACTTCGACACGGACAACCTCGCCAACTGGTGCTTCGACCATGCCGGCCAGACGCTGCCGTTCGAGTGGGTGCCGAACAACAAGGGGGCGACCAAGTGGAACGGTAAGGTGAACATCTCGCCCGTGAGCATCGGCGGCGACGTGAAATCAAAGAACAGCAACGACTTCAGTTTCCCCGCGACCGAACTCGCGCACTCCGCCTACACGCCGTCCTCCGAGGTCTGAAATGGCAGCCAAAGCCGCATACGTGGTGGGGCAAAAACGTTTCGTTCAGACCATGCGCAAAGCAGGCGCGGACATGAAGGAACTCAAGGACGTGAACCGGCAGGCCGCGGACATCGCCTTGCCGGCCGTCCGCACTCTCACTCCGCGCGGCAAGTCCGGCAAACTCGCCGTATCCATCCGCGTGGGCGCGACCCAAAAGGCCGGCGTCATCCGTGCCGGCCGCAAGTCCGCGCCCTACGCGGGAGTCATCAACTATGGGTGGCCGAAAAGGGGCATCAAACCCCGCCTGTTCGTCAACCAGGGCGTGGCCGGCACTGAAAACGCATGGCAACGCGTCTACAAGCAGTTCATCGACAAAACCATGAGCCAGATCAAAGGAGCATAGAACATGAAGACCATCAGAATCACCCACACCAACGGTGACATCAACGAAGCACCGTTGACGCCGCGCGTCATCTGCGAGGCCGAGGAACACGCGCAGGCCCGGAAATGGGCCGCAGGCGACGCAAGCCGCATCAGGCAGGCGTACTACATGGCCTACCTCGCCGAAAAGTTCGCCAAGCTCACCACCGCCGACTATGACGCATGGCTCGACGGCGTGGACGTGGACGGCGTGGAGATCAAGGGCACGGAGACCGACGCGGGAAACCCTACGGACTGACGCCGTGGCCCGAAGAGTCCATGGGCAGACTCTCATGTCTACTGGCCCGCTATTTCGGCGGGACGCCGTGGGAGTGGCGAGAGAAAGCCACGGGCATGGACTGGGCCACAGCGATTGAAATCATCCAGACCGAAGCCGAGAAGATAGAGGAGGCGACGCATGGGACATAGCGCGATAATGTCCGTGAGAATCACGGGCAACAGCGACGACGCCGTGAAGGCGTTCCAGAAAGCCACCGCCAAAGCGTCCGCTTTCGGCAACTTCATGGGCGGCGCGGCCCTCAAGGGCGTTACCGCCCTATGGGACAAGGTGAGTTCGTTCGGCAGCGCCGTGATGGACATGAGCGACAGCACCGACAAGTTCGTTTCGACGATGAACTTCGCCGGCATCGACACCGCCAACGTCGAAAAGGCAAGCAAGGCGGCGCGCGACTACGCGGACCGCACAGTATATGATCTGTCCACTATCCAGAACACCACGGCGCAGCTTGCCGCGAACGGCATCAAGGACTACACCGGCCTTACAGAGGCCGCCGGCAACCTGAACGCCGTGGCCGGCGGCAACGCCGACACCTTCGGCTCCGTGGCCATGGTGCTCACCCAGACGGCCGGCGCGGGCAAGCTTACGACGGAGAACTGGAACCAGTTGGCCGACGCCATCCCTGGCGCGTCCGGCAAGCTCCAGGAAGCCATGAAGGCCAACGGCGCGTACACGGGTAATTTCAGGGACGCGATGGAGAAAGGCGAGATCAGCGCCGACGAGTTCAACCAGGCGATCATGCAATTGGGCATGAGCGACGTGGCCAAGGAAGCCGCAAGCAGCACCAAGACCATGGAAGGCGCTTTGGGCAACTTGGAGGCCGCAATCACCGGCGGGCTGACGGACGCGTTCAACCTCATCAAACCGGCCGTGACGGGCGCGTTGACCGAAGCCGGAAACCAGATAAGCCAGTTCAGCCAGACCGCCACCGACGGCTTGCAACAGTTCATCCAAGGCATAAGCGACACCGGAGCGTTCCAAGCGCTCTCCAACATGGTGTCAAGCATCGGCAACGCGCTATCCGCGTTGGGCGGCGCGTTCGCCAGCATCGCCACGACGATAGCGCCCGGTTTGCAAGGCCTATCCGACGCCGGCAGCATCGGCACCACGGTGGGTGATGCATTTAACGGCGCGGCCGGCATCATCCAGGCGCTGGCGGGCAAGCTCACCCAGTTCGGCGATTGGGTGAACGCCAACGCGGAACCCATCAGCGGCGCTCTAATAGCCATCGGCGGAGGTTTCGCAGCGTTCAAGGTGGCAAGCGTCATCAGCGCCGTGGTATCCGCGTTGCAGGGCTTCAGCCTGGCGTCCACCGCCGCGTCAATCGGACAATGGGCGTTGAACGCGGCCATGAACGCCAACCCCGTGATGATACTGGTCACCGCCATCGGCGCGCTTGTGGCGGCGTTGGTGTGGTTCTTCACCCAGACCGAGACGGGCCGGCAGATATGGAGCCAGTTCACTGCGTTCCTGGGCAATTGCGTGAACAACATAATCGCGTTCTTCCAGTCGTTGCCGGGCCGTATCGGCGCGTTCTTCCAAAACGCGGCCGACGGCGCGAGGAACACGTGGAACAGCGTCGTGGATTGGTTCAAGGGTTTGCCCGGCCGTATCCTCGACGCCATCGGAAACGTGGGTTCGATATTGGTCAACGCAGGCGCAAGCATCATCAACGGTTTTTTGAATGGCCTTAAAAGTGCTTGGAACAATGTCACCGGCTGGATTAGCGGCATAGGCGATTGGATAGCCGATCACAAAGGCCCGATTAGCTACGACCGCAAGTTGCTGATACCACACGGCAAGGCCATCATGTCAGGTTTCGCCCAAGGTCTTGACGCTGGTTTCCAGGGCAAAGTGAAATCAGCGATATCAGCCGTGAACACATCCTTGGCGAACACCGGCATACGGGCGACCATCACCAGCGCAGGAACGTCCGGCACCGTCTACAACACTTACGAAGTGCATATCGACGGCACCGTGGTGGACCCGGACGGCACCGCCAAGGCCATCCGCAAACTCCTAGCCGATTACGAGGGGGTGCGACGCTGATGGCGCAACAACCATTCATGTACTTGGACACCGGCGACGGGTGGAAGCCGGTCAACGACCATCGGCAGGACATCGCCGCGTTGGATGATTTCACGATCACGTGGGGAGCCGACGAACCCGTGAACCAACCCGATCCGGCGGTGCTCACGTTCGACCTGATCGACCGGGCTGGCGACTTGGCCGGCAAGGCCGTCACATTGTCGGGCTCGCGCGTGCTGGTGCAACTCAGCGCGGAACCCACGTGGGACATGCTGCCCGACAGCATGGGCGCATGGGAGCGGATACGCGGCACCATCGCCCAACTGCACCAGCAATACGTGCCCACGGCTCCAGAAGCTCCGGGCGAGAACGTGCCCACCCTGTTCATCGGCACGATAGGCCATGGCGGCACCGTCACCGACTTGGGCAACAGGTGGCGCATCCATTTGACCGCCACAAGCCTGATGGTCATGTGGAAACGCCTGCAATCACAAGGCCCCACCAGTGGTGAGGCGAAGCACGCGGGACGCCATTGGGTCGGCACCCCGGCCGCGCGGTTGGCGGAACTCAACAAGCGCGCCCAACAGGCGGGCGCTCCCATAGCCGAACCCCAATCGTTGCAATTGCCCCCGGCAGTCGCCACGTACAAGACCGACGATTACCCGTCGCAACTTGACTTGTTGTCGCGCATGTACGCGCACGTCATGCCCGCGCCCGCATGGTACGAGCATTGTCAGGGTGAAACCATCACCCTCCGCCCGCTGTCGTTGGCCGGATCGGTGCAGGTGCATGTGGGCGTGGATGGCATGCCGTACGTGCTCGTGGACGGCCAACACCGTGACACGTTGCCGGCGAATCTCGTGGCCGGCGATTTGGAACTGTCCATCATGGAGCCGGTCACGCAGGCCGTGGCTAAAACCAAACGCGCGAAGAACAACGACGGCGTGGTGGAATACGACGACATGGAAACCGTCTACACGGACATGAGCCGTCTGCCCACACGGCTCACGGACACGCAGAAAAGCGTCACGGCCGATTCGGACGCCGTGGCCGGCGACGACTCCGGTGGTTTGCACACGGGCGGCACGTTCGCCCCGTCCGACGCGCAACGGCAGGCGTCGGCATCGTGGATCATCACGCACGACACCCGGCTGCGCAACGAGTCCATTAAGTTCATTGGAACGAACCTAGATCCGGTGTCGTTCCCGCACCTGTTCCGTCCCGAACCCTCCGGTCCCGTGCTTATCACCGGCATACGTTTGAGCACGTTGACCGGCATGGACGGGCGACCGGCGTTCTCCGGCGCGTTCACGACCATCGGCGGGCGTATCACGTTCACCCACAAGCGGGGCATGACCCATGAAGCGACCATGTACCCGCTCGACTCCACAGCGAACACCGGCATGCGCTGGCAGGACTTCACGGACTGGCCGGCCACCTTCGCGCAATGCGTGTTCACGTTCGCGGAATTGACAGGGTTCACAGTTTTCGACAAACCGACAAGCACGACCGGCATCGACCGGCCGAACTGGGAAGGAAACCAAGAATGAAAACCACACCCACCTACGGCATCAGCTACATAGAAGGCGGCGACCTAGTATCGAACGCGGCCGCTGGTTTCCGTAAGGCGGCGGAAACCACGGAAGCCGCGTTGAAACTGGTGGACCAGCGTTCGACCATCGAGGGCGTGAAGCCCGCCATAGCGGGCACGCTCGCCACGCTCGCCACGATGAGAGGCGCCACCGGCCAAACCGGCTACGTGACCTCAGACGGCAATAACAACGGGCCTTACTGTTGGAACGGTTCGGCATGGGTGAAATACGCGCAGAACACGCAAATCGCCTCATTGCAATCGCAGATCGCCGCGATAACGCAGGGTTATGAGTTCGGCATGGCCGACGCAAGCACCGATCAAAACGGTGTGGCCACCGTCAAGTGGGTCCGACACTCCACGTCTCCTCAGGTAATGCTGGTGATGCTGGCGAGAACGTCGTCCGATGAGCTCAACCGATTCCTGAGCCCAATGGTGTACGAGCTGACCAATAATGGCGCTCAGGTCAGGTTCCGCAGGAACGATAGCAACGCCTGGGCCGGCAATCAGCCGACGAAGTTCTACTGGCTCGCCCTCTGGAAGTAGGTCACCAGATGGCTAGGTAAGAGAACGTGAGCGGCCAGGACTCGGCCCAGTTGTGCGTGTCCAGACGCCAGAAACGCACTTGGAACTCGGTGGCGGTGATATCCCACACTATCGGGTTGAAGATTCTGGCTCTGTCGTCGCCGTCTTGGTTATTTCTGACGCGGGTTACGAGCACGGCCTTGGGTTTGGTCTTGTGCTTGGCGAACCGGACCGAGGCCGCACCCAACTGTGTTGTCTGGAGGGTGACGGTGCCGGACTCGTAACCCTGCGTTATCCCGTCTCATTTGAAAGGAAACATGGTGGATTTCATCACCGCGATAGCCGGCGCGTGCGGTGTCGCGTTCGGCGCTGCCGTGCAGGCCGTTGTGGCGTGGTTCAACAACAAGGCCACGCATGAGGAACACAGCGCCGACATGCTCAGCGAAGCGCAAACAGAACTCAAGGACACCATGGCCGACATGAATCTGTTGTGGGAGCATAACCGCGCTCTCATAGACCACATATACAGGGGCGCGCCACCACCCCCGCCGAACCCGCCCGAAGGCTTGTTCAAACACGACAACTAAAAGGACACAACAATGGCATTGAACATCAGACAGGTGCCCAGCCCGAACCATTACAACGGGCGCAACGGGCATCGGGTGACTCACATCACCCTGCACATCATGGTCGGCCGTCTCGCCGGCACCGACGCCGTTTTCCAGCGGCCGAGTTCGCAGGCTTCGGCCCATTACGGCATCGGCGGCACGGGTGAGATTCACCAGTACGTGAGCGAGGCCAACGGCTCATATTCCGACGCGAATTTTTCGAGCAACAACAGCACCATCAGCATCGAGCATGAAGGCGGTATGGCCGGTGTGCCCATGACCGACGCATGCGTGGAGGCGTCCGCACAGTTGTGCGCGGACATTAGCCGCCGTTACGGGCTCGGCAAGCTCTGGCACGACGGGTTGAACGGCAACGTGTGGCTGCACCGCGAGATACCCGGCACCGACCATTACGGATGCCCCGACCGCGCACCGAACGGTCTGCCCGTCCAACGGGTCATCGACCGCGCCAACCAATTGTTAACCAATCCATCTAGTCAAGGAGAAACAGAAATGAGCACAGCACTGGTTATCTGGGACGACGACAGCGGCGTGGGCTACTACTGGAGCCCCGAAACCGGCCGCGTCGGCCTATCACACCCGGACCAGGTCGTGGTGTTGAAGAACGCCGGCGTGAAAGAGATTCGCAGCAGCAAGAAAGCCCCGTGGGCGGCGCGCGCCGATCAAATCAGCCAACTCGTGCAGGCCAAGACGACCGCGTACGAGAAGGCTCAGACGGCCGCGTTGGAGGCCATGGCCAAGAGCATCGGCGCGGACCCGAACACCATCGCCGACACCGTGCGCAAGGCCGTGGAAAGCAAGTTGGCCACGCTCGACATCCAGATCACCACCAAGGACAAGGGGACGGGCAAATGAGCGACCCCGTGAACACTCCGGGAGTGGCCGACCACAAGGCCACCGGCAGCATGGACGCGGAGAAGGGCTACACGCCCGTGTTCAACAACACCGTGCGCACCATCGCGTATGTGGCCGGTCTCATCGCCGTAGCGGTCGGTTTCGGTTTCACCCAGTTCGGTGACCCGACCGTGGGTGATTACATCACCACCGTGGGCGGTCTTATCGCTGGTGGTTTCGGCGTGGCATACAATCCGCTGCGCATGGCCGGAAAGTAGCCCAGTATGACGATGGTGCACATACGATTGCGCGCCCCGACCAACGGCGGCACCCGTGCCGGCGTCGGCATGGTCGTGTTCCAACCATCCGCCCGCCACGCCGACGACGCAAGTGTGGTGTTGCCCGACACGTTCACCGTGGTGCTGGACGAAGAAGGCGAAGCCACCGTGGACATCCAGCCCACCGGTCCCGACTGGTGTTGGAAAACCGACGAGCAAGTGCCCTACGGGTCTATTCGCTGGTTCACCGTGCCCGACACGGCCGGCACGCTGGAATACGCGGAACTTACGGACGTGGACCCGCGCACGTTCAAACCGGGACGCAACCTCGCCGCATGGCAGGCCGTCACCGGCGACATCAAAACCATGATCGACAGCATGCCCCGGTTCCTCACCGGGCACGGCTCCCCGACCATCGACGGCAAGCCGGGTGACATCTACCTCGACTTGGACACCATGGACCTCTACACCAACAACCAAGAAAGGAACTAACCATGGCATTCGGGAAAATCGGCAGCCTACGCGGCGAACAGGGACCACAGGGCCCACGCGGACCCGAGGGACCGCAGGGGCCGAAGGGCGAAAGGGGCGATCCGGGCCCTGCCGGAGCCAGGGGCGAAACCGGCGCGCAAGGCCCAGCGGGTCCGGCGGGTCCGGGCATCGTGTTCACCCAGGGTGCTCCCACCGGCAGCGGCGTGGCCGGCGCGATGTACGTGGACAAAACCACGTTCGATGTGTACGTGTGGAGAGCCGACTAATGGCCTACGACCGCATCGGCAATCTGAAAGGCAGCACGCCCGATGACACCAAGCTCCGCGCGTTGATTCTCGCGGTGTTGAAGACCGTCACATGGGCGCAACTGTCAGGCTGAGAGCAGCACGGCGGCCATGCCCGCGCGCAGCCGTTCGTCTGGCATTGCCACGTACACCTGTGTCGTTTCCACGCTCGCGTGACCGAGCAGCTTGGACACCAGCAGCAGGTCGTGCGTGGCTTGCCACGTGGCGGTAGCATACCGGTGGCGCAGGCTGTGCGCGGTCCATCCGTCACCGAGCAGGCTCGACAGTCTGTCGCCTATGTAGCTTTCCTCGACGTGCCCGCCGAACCGGCCGGGGAACACGTACCCATCGCACGCGCTTATCAGGTCGGCCAAGTCGTCGGGTAACGGCACTATGCGCTGTTTGTCGCCCTTGCCATTGACCACCAGCGACCGGCCAACGAGATCGTCAACCACGTCGCCGCTGGACACCCGGCCTATCTCGCCACGCCTTAAACCGCACTCGGCACCGAGCCGCAGCATGATTCTCTCGGACTCGCTGGCACGCCCCAACGCGGCCAATATCACCTTGTCCGGGCACGGGCGCGGATGAGGTCTAGGACGTTTGATTTTAGGCAGTTCCATGCTTGGGTCATCATTGCGCCGGCCGGTCTGCCGCATCCATGCGAAGAAGCTCGACACCGTGTTGCGGTACGCTTTGCGCGTTTCCGGTTTCCAGGATTGCGAGGCGAACCACTGTGTCATCATCTCGCAGGTGACCTCATACGGCGAGACACCCAGACATACGGCCGTGTATGTCATTTTTCGCCGTCTGGTCAATAGTGTTTGCTCGCTGCGCCCACCGGCCTTCAGTGCCGCGAGCCATCCGGTCAATTCCTCACGCCATAACGGGGGCGCTATCCATTTTTTCGTCATGACACATCATGTGTCACGCCGCTAAACTTAGAATAAGCCGGGGCGTGGATTTGGACCGTGGACCTCTGGGATACCCAGAGGTCCACGGTCCAAATCCACGCCCCGCTACCACATTCAGAAGGTCGGAATCCTATTGGGTTCCGACCTTCTGCGTTATGCCGTCTCACCGCCTGCGGCGCTTGACTATGGCAAGCATCGTACAGCCAACGGAAAGGAACGCAACCGCCACTGCGCTTGGCATGACCATGCTGATTCCAGTATGAGGCAGCTGCTCCTCAGATTCCACCGGTTCTTCCGGTTCTTCCGGCTCCCCCGGCTCAAACACACGCGTCCGCTCCCATGCATCGTCGTATCTACTCGCTGCCGGCATCACACGGTCATCGCCCGCAAATTCCCAGACGAACACATACCAGCCATGCTGATCGGCAACGATGTGCACCGGCTCGCCATGCGCGTCCAACGATCCCGCACCGAACTTGAACGTTCCGTTGTGCGCCGGAATCTCCCAAGATCCCACCAAGCGGTGATGCTCATCCTCAGCCGGCACTTCGGCGCCAGTCGGTTTATATGCCTCGTCATTGACGGCATCATCCGCATCGCCGGACCACCACACACTCACGGTGGCATGCGGGCGGTCAGCGCCGAATCCATACTCCTCATTGCCGGCGAACGACCCATGGTCGCTCGGGAAGCCGGACACGGTTATGGTGTCGCTCAATTCAGAACCCACATGAGCGGAATGCTCGGTCACCGTTGACTCGACCGCGACCTTGCGACGATTCACATTGCTTTCCGCAGCTTCAAGGAACGTGCTGGACCAGTCCCGAACAAGATACTGCTTGGCCTCATCGCTTTGCGAAGCACGACGGAACACCCACACCCACGTGCCGAAACTGCCCGTACCGGTTCCACCGCCATCGGCCCGATCCGCCTCACCTGCCAGATATGGCGTACTGCCACCAGGCTCGGTCATGGCTTGCACGCGCACAGTTTGTCCCGAACCGGTGAACGAAGTCTGGCCGTATGCCGATGGACGATACCCGGCTTGCTTGATCCTCGCCAGAAAACCATCGGCGCTTTCCTGCGAGCGCGGTTCGATGACCAAGCCCAAATCATCGGCAGTCAGACCATCAAAGTAGTACCCTTCGGCTTGCAAGGCGAGGTCTGGCACCCAGTGACTGCTGGAGTCGGCCACGCCACTGGTCACATCATCGAATATTGGGGAACCGGCATCGACCACTTTGTCCGAGACCGTGGTACTCACCATAGGAGCAAAGTCCTTGCGCACCGTAAATGTCGTTGCCGAACCGCCCGTCGAGACGAACGAATCAAGGCCCAGGAGCTGCTGAATGCCGTCCATAGTGCGCAAGCGCCCGTACTCGTAGGTGGTTTTTGCCGTTACTTCGCCGTGACCATCTGCTTCCCATGCAAGGTGCTGCACGGTAGCGGTGGATACACCTGAGAACGTAGCTTTTCCGGTACTCACAAAATGCGCCGGCCCCTCAAGCGTTACCGTGAATGGAACACCTTCCACAAGCTCACCGTTGTATCCCTTCACACTCACCGCCACGGATCCGCTGCGCAGCGCCACGGCATCGATGCGTTCCACAACAACGTCCGCGGCCACTTTGTTTTCCGATTCCTGCCATATCTGTTCCGCACGCGGAATGATATCCGGGTGCTGCTGCCGGACGCTCTCCCGCTGCTGCGCCCACTGAGTGCCGATGCCGAAATGATCCTGGATAATCACCGCCACGGCCGCATGATCCCGCGCGCCAGCTTTTCGGTACTGCTCAAGAATCCAGGCCATGCGGCGTGCATTCTGGTCGTCTTTCAGCAATCGCACCGGGCCGACCGTGTAGTCGGTGATGGGCCCTGCTTCCATGCAGTAGTAATGGTTATTCGAGGTATCCAGCCCTATTACTCCCAAAGGCAGTGAAATGCCGTGTGTAAACCGGATATGCAGATTCTGCTCGGAGGGTCTCAGCGACGCCGCATAGGCTTCGCCGGCCATACCCAGCACCATTGCCAGCGCCAATATCAATCCCGTCAGCATGGCCAGTATGGACATGCCCTTTCTCCGCCATGCCAATGCCATCGCGAGTCCTTTCTTCAATCTCTTGCTTGAACCGCACATCCTTGTGCGTGCGGATAGACCACGAGCATGGCAGGTTGGCGGCGTGCGGCACATGGTTTTAGGCCAATGTGGTTCGAGCTTGCGTTTTTTCGGCGAGTTGTGGATAACTGGGCTATCAAGTTATCCACTTCATGCCGTTTGCAGAACGTTTCGCCAGAAGTGTCCACAATGCGCGTCCCCGAGCTCAAGCCCTTTAGAATGGGCAGTATGGCAGCAGTACAACATCGCGCGACCACGCGCACAAGCAACAGCGACTCCACCAAGACCGCGAAGTCAAAGACGACCTCATCCTCGACTACCAAGCGCAAGCGGGCCCGCACCGCAACAGCGACTCCGCCGGCAGCCCTGCAGGGCCTCGCCAGCGAGGCGCCGGCTCCCACCATCGAAGTGAACGAGCCGGGCCAGTTCGGCCGTATCAACGTCATGGACATCACCCCCGCCGAGGAACGCGGCATCTTCCCCGCCCGCGTGGAGCTCGGCGAGCCGTTCGAGATGACCGCCCAGGTGTTCATCGAAGGCCGCACCAAGGTAGGCGCCACCGCCATAGTGCGCAATCCACGCGGCAAGGAAACCCTGCGACGCCCCATGACATGCGTGAACCCCGGTCTCGATCGTTGGGTGGTGACCGTCAAGTGCGGCGACCACAGCGATCTGAAGCCGTGGGAGGATGGCTATGCGGCCGTCAAACGTCAGCTGGGCGAATGGACCGTGACCATCGAAGGATGGGAAGACACCTATATTTCCTGGCTGCATGATGCCCGCATCAAGGTTCGCGTTAAGGATGACGTGAACAATGCGCTCGATTCCGGCGCTGAACTGTTGGCTCGCTGGGCAGCAACCCCGGATGCCAATCTCACCGCACGCGACCGCAAGACTTTGGAGAAGGCCGCCGAAACCATGGCCGACGCTTCGCTCAGCGCCGAAGATCGCCTGGCCGCCGGAGACAATCCGCGCATCGCCACGCTGCACGACACCCACCCGCTGCGCGACGGCATCTCCCCCAGCCAGCCCCAGCGCTTCAAGGTAGAACGCCCGAAGTCCAGCTTCGCCGCCTGGTACCAGTTCTTCCCACGCTCCGAAGGCGCCACCATCAATCCCGCCACCGGCAAGATCGCGCAAGGCACGTTAAAGACTTCGATGGCCGGCCTGGAACGTGCCGCCGCCGAAGGCTTTGACATCGTCTACCTGCCGCCGATCTTCCCCATCGGCGTGACCAACCGTAAGGGCCGCAACAACTCACTGATCGCCGGCCCCGACGATCCGGGCTCCCCGTTCGGCATCGGCTCCGAACTGGGCGGTCACGACACGGTGGACCCGCTGCTTGGCACCATGGACGATTTCAAGGCACTGTGCCAGCGCGCGCACGAGTTGGGCCTCGAAATCGCACTTGACTTTGCCCTGCAGTGCTCCCCCGATCACCCGTGGGTCAAGGCGCATCCGGCATGGTTCAAGCACAAGCCGGACGACACCATCGCCTTCGCCGAGAACCCGCCGAAGAAGTATCAGGACATTTATCCGATCGACTTCAACGCCGACATGGCCGGCATTGAGAAGGAAGTCGAGCGCATTATGAACCTGTGGATCGAGGCGGGCGTTACCATCTTCCGCATCGACAATCCCCACACCAAGCCGGTTCGTTTCTGGCAGGACGTGATTGCCGCAGTGACCAAAAAGCACCCGGAAATCCTGTTTCTGGCCGAGGCGTTCACCCGCCCGGGCATGATGCGCGCATTGAGCTACGTGGGATTCACCCAGTCCCACTGCTACTTCCCGTGGCGCAACACCAAGGAAGAGCTGGAGGAGTATCTGCCCACCACCAATGGCGATGACGGCTACTACCAGCACAACACCTTCTGGCCCACCACGCCGGACATCCTCACCGCATACGTGCGTGACAACGGCATCGCCGGCCACTGCGTGCGTGCGGTGCTGGCAGCCTTGGGCAGCCCAAGCTGGGGCATCTACAACGGCTACGAGCTTATCGAGAACAAGCAGCGCCCCGGCTTTGAGGAGCAGATCGACAACGAGAAGTACGAGGTCAAAGTCCGCGATTGGTCCAAGGCCAAGCAGTTCGGCGTGGCCGAGATGCTCACCTCGTTGAACAAGATTCGCCGTGCCCACCCGGCAGCACGCAGCTACCATAACCTCACCGTGCTGCAGTCCTCCGATCCGGGCGTGCTGGCATTCGCCCGCCATACACCGGCAGAGCTGACCGGCACCGGCCACGCGGACACGCTGATCGTGGTGGTCAACCTTGATGGACACAACGCCCATCAGGCAATGATTCATCTGGATCTTGATGAGCTGGGCTTACCCACCGATCGTCCGCTGAACGTACGTGACGAACTCACCGGTCGTGAATTCCAGTGGGGCTGGGACAACTACGTCTCGCTCGCCCCATGGGCGGACGTGGCCCATATCCTGTCCGTGCAGTGAAACGAAAGGCGGGCACAGCTATAGCCGGGGTGCCCGCCCAGTAGTAGTGTGTGTAACGAATAGTTTCCAAACAAGGAGATAACCAATGGCAGAAACCTTCAACGTCGTTGTGGAAATTCCGCGCGGCTCCAAGAACAAGTACGAAGTCGACCACGAGACCGGCCGCGTGTTCCTGGATCGCACCCTGTTCACCGCAATGGGCTACCCGGATGACTACGGCTACATCGATGGCACCCTGGGCGAGGACGGCGATCCGCTGGACGCTCTCGTGATGATTCCGAACTCCGTGTTCCCCGGCTGCGTGGTTGAGTGCCGCGCCGTGGGTCTGTACCACATGGTTGACGAGGCCGGTGGCGACGACAAGGTGCTGTGCGTGCCTGCCGACGTGCGTTTCGACGACATCAAGGACATCGAAGACGTCAACGAGTACCACAAGGCTGAAATCAAGCACTTCTTCGAGCAGTACAAGGCTCTGGAGCCGGGCAAGGAAGTTCTGCCGGGCGACTACTGGACCGGCGTTGAAGCCGCCGAGAAGGAAATCGTTGCGGCTCGTCAGCGTCTCGCCGATTCCGAGAAGTGATTCGGCTCTGAATCGCTGAATAACTTACAAAAGGCTCCTTCGGGGGCCTTTTGTTGTTTGCGCTCTGCTTGATAGCCACCTGCACCACCAGGCCGACAGCCCTTCAGGAAGGGCTTTTCTTCGTTTCTGTGCTATACTTATAGACTGTTTTTTCAACTAGGCGTAGGCGGCGTGTGGGAACGCTGGTCGAGGCCCATCGTCTGGAGTTCGGACGATGAACCTTCCATCACATCATGATTGCGATAATTGTTCAGACCCTGCTCATTTCCGTCTCTGTCGCCATGGATGCGTTCGCTGTCTCCATCGGCAAGGGGCTCACCGTCTCCCGCGTAAGACCCGGGGATGCCGTCAGATCGGCGCTCTGGTTCGGCGGCTCCCAGGCCCTCTTCCTCATACTGGGGCATTACGCGGCCTCCGCATTCAGCGCGTATGTAACCGCATTCGATCATTGGATCATCTTCGGTTTGCTGGCGTTCATCGGCGGCAACATGGTGCATGAGGCATACGAGGAAGACGCGGAGAACGCCAAGGAGACCGCGCAATTCGACTGGAAGCACATGCTGCCGCTCGCCGTGGCGTGCAGCATCGACGCCTTCGCCGTGGGCGTGAGTCTGGCGTTCATGGCAACCAGCGTGCCGTTCGCCATCCTCTGCATCAGCGTGGTGACCGGCCTCTTCTCCGCGGCGGGCCTGTACATCGGGCGCGCCTTCGGCGCTCACTGGCAGAAACCCGCGCAGATTGCCGGTGGCGTGGTGCTGATTCTCATCGGCGTCAAAGTACTGCTGGAGCACCTGGGTATTATCGCGTTCTAATCTGTCCCTCTGCACGACGTAGGATTAGGATTACAGACATTTCCATCGAGAGGCTTGACATGACCGAGACCACCCAGGACAGCTGGAAGCACAAGGTACCAAGCATGCTGCTGGCGCAAGTCACAGCATACGTGTTGCTGGTTGCGGCCACGGTTATTCCGACCCCCGGCGCAACGCCCATCATTCCCATGATTGTCGTTGCGCTGGTGCTGGCGGCGTTCATTGCCTCATGGCCGTTCCGCGGCACGATGCTAGATCGTGTCACGACCGTGGTATTCGGCGTCATATCGCTGGTTTTTGTCGTTGTGCCTTTCCCCTCCGGAGGAATCGCACCTCAGCACATCGCCGTTGATGGCAAGATACCGGGCTGGTACTCGTGGGCTCTTGTTGTCGGCCTGCTGCTCGTAGTGCTGGTGGTGTTCTCCTTTGGCCGCCAAATGGCAAGGGAGCATCGCTCTCATCTGATTCGTTCCCTGTCTCATGCCGTCACTTCAGGAGCGGCTTCCATTGCCGTGGCCGGCTGGTGCTTCCTGCCTGATCTTGGCACCATGATCTCTCGCAATACCACGGTGGGCGCCATTGCCGTCATCGTGCTCGTCGTCTTGGCCGCGGCACTGGTAGTGGCCTCCATACTGTGGGTGCGCGACTCCGATCCCGATCCGAATGCCAGCCATCCGTGGATCGGCATTGGTATGCTGCCGGTGATGCTGATGGGCGTGACCATCGCCGCCACCACCTTGGTTATCATGCCGCTTGTCAGCTGACCCTGGCATTCCCCCGTTTATATTGCGCGATTGTTACATATCAGTGTCCAATACAGGCGCGTAGAATAGGGGAAACCGCGCGAAAGAAAGAGGCGTTGCCCTTGATTCGCGCCGAGTCGAACAAGAGTGTGCAGTATCACCAAGGGGGATTAGCGTGACGGACTTAACGTTGATGACCTTCGCCAGCGATCCCGCAACCGTACTGCCGTCACTTGCATTACTCTCCCATCGTGTTCGCGTGCTGCCTATGGATGCGGCCAGTCTGGTGAAAATGCCGGAAAACACCATTCTGTTTCTTGATGCTCGAGATGACTTGGCCACGGCTAAAACACTGTGCCGGTTGATTCACGCTTCAGGTCTTTCCACGCCGATTGTGTTGGTGCTTACCGAAGGTGGCTTCACCGTAGTCAACTCCCAATGGGGCATTGCCGATGTTGTGGTGACCACCGCCTCCCCGGCTGAAGTCGAGGGCCGTCTTCGTCTGGTTTCCGAGAGAGGCAACGCCCCCGCTATTGCTTCCACCGGTTCCGTGTCCGAATCGTCCACCACTGTGGAAGACGGGCAGATCCGCTCCGGCGATCTCATTGTGGATACCAACGGATATACCGCTTCCCTGCATGGCCGTCCTATCGACCTGGCATACAAGGAATTCGAACTGCTCAAGTATCTGGTGCAGCACCCCGGCCGCGTGTTCACCCGCGCCCAGCTGCTCCAGGAAGTGTGGGGCTACGACTATTACGGCGGCACCCGCACCGTTGACGTGCACATCCGTCGTCTGCGCGCCAAACTCGGCGGCGAATACGAGCATCTCATTGGCACAGTCCGCAATGTAGGATATCGCTTCGATCCGCCGGAAAACGACAAGGGCGATGCCGCCGCACAACAAGCGGCCAAGGCATCTTCCATTGACGACGCTGCCGATACGGAAAAGACCGCCGCGTAACACGGCTCACAGGTTTCACCTCCCATGCGAGAAACCAAAACCGCGCGCATAGAGCGCATGCACAAGGAATACGACATTCTATGCCGTATGATTCCGCAACCGCAGTGCGCCCTGCATTTCACCTCCCCGCTTCAACTGCTTATCGCCACTGTGCTCAGCGCCCAGACCACCGACAAGCGTGTCAATACGGTCACCCCCGAACTGTTCGCCACGTATCCCACGGCTCATGATTTGGCAGAGGCCAGCCCGGCTCAGATCGAGGATATTATCCATCCGCTCGGCTTCTACCGATCGAAAACCCAGCATCTCATCGGCTTGGCCACGGCATTGGACGAACGCTTTGACGGCCAGGTCCCACAATCGATGGATGAGCTGACCAGCCTGCCAGGCGTTGGCCGCAAAACCGCCAATGTGGTGCTGGGCAACGCTTTCGGCATTCCCGGCTTTCCCGTGGACACTCATGTGATGCGCGTGACCGGTCGTCTGCGCTGGCGATCGGATTGGCGCTCCACTCATCCGGATCCCGTGAAAATCGAGCGGGAGATTACCGCATGCTTCCCACCTGAAGAGTGGACAGATCTCAGCCATCGGCTTATCCTGTTCGGCCGATCCACCTGTCATGCCCGCACGCCGGACTGCGCCAACTGCCCGCTGGCCGCCACCTGCCCCAGCGCTGGGATCAGTACAAAGTGACGTTCGGTAGCGCACCCTCGTTAGACTGATGGGCATGCATAAGAGTCGCAACGAGCGGTTCAGATGGGTGGTCTTCCTAGTAGTCGCCGCAGTGCTTAGCGCACTGGTATGGGTCTGCTGGTCGGTAATCACGCGCAGTCATTCCATTCCGGGTCTACTGGATTCCGGCCCGGATACCAAGGTGTCCGTCGGTATTACCGATATGCCGCAATCGCTGGATATCCGTGCCACGGCATCGGCCTCGGCGGAACGTCTGCTGCTAGACAACGTGTACGAAACACTGCTGACCGTCGATCAGAACAACCAGCTCAAGCCGGGCGTGACCACGGATTGGAAAACATCCGATGACGGGCTGACCTATACCCTGACCATCGCCTCCGGACTCACCTTCTCCAATGGGCACACGTTGGATGCCGGGGATGTGGTGTGGTCCCTGCAGCAGGCGATAACCCAGAAATATGCCGACGTGGATGATCTGGGCGATCTGAAGTCGGTCACCAATCCGAATGACTCCACCGTGGTCATCACTCTTGCGCAGACCAACCCCACGTTGCTACGTGCCTTGTCCGGCAGACTGGGCATTGTGTACGATTCCGAAGCGGGCGATGCCGACTATGCCAAGCAGGCAGTAGGTTCCGGCCCGTTCACCGTTGGCAAGTTCACGCCCGGGCAGTCGTTGACGCTCGATTACAACGGGGGCTACCACGGCACCAAGGCGCACGTCGGTACCGTGACATTCACCCAATATTCCGATGAGACGTCGCTGGCCGATGCCGTATCCAAGGGCACTATCGATATGGCCGCACCCGCCACCGCCACCGTGGCATCGCAGATGAACGGCAAGGACGGTCTGACCGTCGCCGAAGGCGCCACCACAGATAAGGTGCTGCTGGCCTTCAACAACAATTCCGATTCGATTATGTCCGATCAGAATGTGCGTACCACATTCCGATACCTCATCGATTCGGCCGGCATCGCCGCCTCGCAGCCAGACTCCAGCGGTGCGCTGGGAGGCCCGATCAGCCCGTTGGAACCTGGATATGAGGATTTGACCGGCCTGTTCCCGCACGATATGTCCAAGACGCAAACGATGACCTCCTATTTCGGCACCTATCTGACCACGGTGGATTTGGTGGTCACCGCGCGGTGGCAGCCGATGGCCGAAACCATCAAGCAGCAGATTGAACAGCTGCCGCGCCCCTCGGTGAATCTGGAAGTCGTATCTGACGAAGAATATGCCAAGCGTATTCAGGACGGCACTTGGGAACTGACCCTGATGAGCATGAATGGCACCGATGACGCCGGCACGTTTGCCGACCCGGATTCCATCTTCCACTACAACCATGCCGAGGTGCAGCAGGCCTATGCCGATGCCCGTGCCGCCACCAACGACGCCGATTATGCCGAGAAGATGAAGGTCTATGCGCGCAAGCTCAGCGAAGATGCGGCAAGCAACTGGCTGTATACGCGCAAATGCTTTACCGTGGCCTCCACCAAGCTTTCCGGATATCCGACAGCGCTCATCGACCAGCGCATGCCGTTGGCTGACCTCACGGTGAAGTAAGCACTCCCACCTGAAAGCTCCCCTCAGTCCGCTTCGCGGACTGAGGGGAGCAGACGAACGAAGCAGGATAGAGCAAACCCAACAACGCCTTGTCATGCAACATGCATAAACTTTGGCCTTATGACTGAAGGCAATTCCATCATCAACGCGCAACTCACCCCGCTGCCCGACAAGGTCGGCGTGGACGGGCTTGAGGACAAGTGGCGCGCCGTCTGGGACGAAGACGGCACCTACAAATTCCGCAACACCCGCGACCGTAAGGCCGTCTACTCCATCGACACCCCGCCGCCCACCGTTTCCGGTTCGCTGCACGTGGGTCACGTGTTCTCCTACACGCACACCGACGTGATTGCGCGCTACAAGCGCATGCGCGGCTATGACGTGTTCTACCCGATGGGCTGGGACGACAACGGCCTGCCCACCGAGCGCCGCGTGCAGAACTACTACGGCGTGCGCGTGGACGTGTCCCTCCCCTACGACCCGGACTTCAAGCCGCCGTTCGAGGGCACCGATGGCAAGAAGATCGACGCCAAGGATCAGGTGCCGATTTCCCGCAAGAACTTCATCGAACTGTGCGAGAAGCTCACCGCCGAGGATGAGAAGCTGTTCGAGGCCCTGTGGCGCAAGCTGGGCCTGTCCATCGACTGGTCGCAGACCTACCACACCATCGGCCAGCACCCGCGGCGCGTGGCTCAGAAGGCCTTCCTGCGCAACCTTGCCCGCGGCGAGGCCTACCAGCAGGACGCCCCCGGCCTGTGGGACGTGACCTTCCAGACCGCAGTGGCTCAGGCCGAGCTTGAGTCCCGCGAATACCCGGGCTTCTACCACAAGGTGGCTTTCCGCTTTGAGGACGGCACCCCAATCTACATCGAGACCACCCGCCCCGAGCTGCTGGCCGCTTGCACCTCGCTGATCGCCAACCCGAATGACGAACGTTACAAGCAGTACTTCGGCCAGGAAGTCTACTCCCCGCTGTTCAAGGTCAAGGTGCCGATTCTGGCTCACCCGGCCGCCGAAATGGACAAGGGTGCCGGCATCGCCATGTGCTGTACGTTCGGTGATGTGACCGACGTTGAGTGGTGGCGCGATCTGAAGCTGCCCACCCGCCCGATCATTCAGCGCAACGGCCGTATCGTGATGGACACCCCGGATTGGATCACCGACCCGGCCGGCCGTGAGGTCTTTGCCGAGACCGCTGGCAAGACCACGTTCTCCGCCCGTAAGGTCATCGTAGACAAACTGCGTGAGTCCGGCGACCTGGACGGTGAGCCGACGCCGACCAAGCGTATGACGAACTTCTACGAGAAGGGCGACAAGCCGCTCGAGATCGTCACCTCCCGCCAGTGGTACCTGAAGAACGGCGGCACCGACGAGAAGCTGAACGCCGAACTCATCGAGCGCGGCAAGGAACTGAACTTCCACCCCGACTTCATGCGCGTGCGCTACGAGAACTGGGTGCACGGTCTGAACGGCGACTGGCTGATTTCCCGCCAGCGCTTCTTCGGCGTACCGTTCCCGCTGTGGTACCCGGTGAACGCTTCCGGCGAGCCGGATTACGATCGCCCGATCACCCCGAGCGAGGATCGTCTGCCGATCGACCCGACCATCGATGTGCCGGAAGGCTACGACGAGTCTCAGCGTGATGTGCCCGGCGGCTTCACCGCCGAAAAGGACATCATGGATACCTGGGCCACCTCTTCGGTGACCCCGCAGATCGTGACCCACTGGGCTGAGCCGGATGAGGCTTCTCAGGCCCTGTTCAAGTCCACCTTCCCGATGGATCTGCGCCCGCAGGGTCAGGACATCATCCGTACCTGGCTGTTCAGCACCGTGGACCGCGCGCACTTGGAAAACAAGTGCCTGCCGTGGGCTCACGCCACGCTGTCCGGCTGGATTCTGGATCCCGACCATAAAAAGATGTCGAAGTCCAAGGGCAACGTCGTGGTGCCGAACGAGCCGATCGAGAAGTTCGGTGCGGACGCCGTGCGCTACTGGGCTGCCGCCGCGCGCCTGGGCCTCGATGCCACGTATGACATCGGCCAGATGAAGATCGGCCGTCGACTGGCCATCAAGCTGCTGAACGCCACCAAGTTTGCACTGGCGATTGGCCGCGAGGACGAGAACCACCACGTGGGCGAAGCCGCTGAGGCTTCGTGGAACCCGGCCGATGTGACCGAGCCGCTGGATCGCGCCGCCATGGCCAAGCTGGCCTTGGTGGTGCGTCAGGCCACCGAAGCGCTGGAGGCTTACGAGCACTCCAAGGCGCTTGAGGTCATCGAGTCCTACTTCTGGCAGTTCTGCGACGACTACATCGAGCTGGTCAAGAACCGTGCCTATGGAACTCCGGACGAGCAGGGCAATGTGCCGTCCGAGAAGGCCGTGAAGTCCGCCCGCACCGCGCTGGGCTTGGGCTTGGATGCCTTTGCTCGTCTGCTGGCTCCATACCTGCCGTACGCCTCTGAAGAGGTGTGGAGCTGGATGCACGCCGGTTCCGGCTCCGTGCACCGCGCCGCTTGGCCGGTTGTGGATCCGTACGTCGAGGCTGCCACCGGTGCCTCCCCCGAGCTGCTGACCTGGGCCGGCAAGGCTGTGGAGCAGCTGCGCAAGATCAAGTCCGAGGCCAAGGTCTCCATGAAGACCCCGATTCTGTCTGTGGCGCTCTCCGCCGCTGCCGAGGGCGTGGACGCGATTCACGCCGCTTTGGGCGACATCGCACAGGCCGGCCGTGTAATCGGCAAGTTCGACCTGGTGGCCAAGCACACGGCGGAATCCGCTGCCGAGGATGCACCGGAAACCGAAGTGGCCGTCGAGACCAGCGAGCTCGGCGAACCCCCGGTCAAGAAGCCGAAGAAGTAAGTCGCCGCTCTGGCTCCCCTCTTTGAGCCAGATTAAACCGTCGGAACCACGATGAGATATCGGGTTCCGGCGGTTTTTTGTTGCACGGCAGAAGTATTGATCTGGGCGACCGCCTGGTTCAGGAGCTCACCAGCATCGCTTATCTCTACAGTCTCGTTGACCAGTGTGCTCATATCATGCTTGAGCAATGTACCGCCACTGCCAAAGCCAAACAGCGTTGGGGCAACATCCATGGAATCACCGGCCTGAGAAGCGGCGTTTTTGGACTTGCCGCTGCTTTGCTCGGTTGACCCGTCTGCAGAGTTCAGCTTGCCTCCGGCAAAGGTGTCGGCGGTCTGCGAAGAGCCGATTGACGAGTTGACACCATTGGCATAGTGCATGACGTCCGCTGAAGACAGCGACATCGTGTCATCCACCAGCGAGGCATCAGCATGCTGCGATTGCTGTCGCTGTGCGGCCTTGGCCTGTTTGCGTGCAGCACTGGCCTTGCGCTTGGCTTCCGCGGCACGAGTCTTGCCATAGAACGACTGCGATTGCGCGTCCGCCAAGCCGGCCAGTGCATGGGCCTGATCAACCGAGCCAGAACCGCTCGACGCATTCTGCACATTGCCGGAACTGGCGAACTGGTCTGAAAAACGAAGCACAATCTGACGCAATGCCGCAGCCTTACCGGTGTGCTCGGATGCCGTGGCGAGTGTGCTCATGGCAGCATCGACCTTGGACTGCGCCTCAGTCAAATCGTCGCTGCTATTGGTTTCGGCGATTGCCTGCTGCTCGTGAATCCCGGCACCAGACGAGGTGCCGCCGGTCAACGCGCTGAGATTGGCCGTGTATACGTCCGTGTATTTCATCGAATACGGGATCATCGCAGCAGACAATTGGCTCTGCCCCTCGGCATACTGCTTGGATCCCTTGGTGGCCTCTTCGGCGGCTTCGGTGTTCAAATCATCCGCCAAACCAGTGGTTCCCTGCTGTTGGATGCGCCGAATCACTTCGTCCAATGCTTCGACTGCACCCGCATGCTGGTGCGCGGCGCTCACATTGTTCACTGCATCGGCCAGATCAATCACCGCTTGGGCTAATGGCGTATTTTTGGAAAGCTCTCCGGCTGTTCCCATAAGCGCGGACAGCTGGCTGGAATCACCAATGGACCCAGACAAGTGATCGGTATAGGCGCCAACATATGCAGCCATATACGCATCAAAAGCCTGCTTGTGGGTTACTTTACGCTCGGCCACCACGGACTTGTCGAGCGCACGTTCGTTGCTGCGCAGCGCATCCAGCTGATCGATAAGCTGCTGGTGCTCGCCGGAGCCCGCATCCGTCAGGGAACCAACCAAAGTAGCGCTGTTGGCAATCAGCTGGGAAGCATCTGTATCGGCAGCGGTTTGGTCGCCGGCATCGGCCTCGGACTGAGTGGCGGATCCTGCGGCCTGAGGATCGGCTCCAACGGACGGCTCTCCGGAAGACGGCAGCGCGGCGAGCGTCACGGCACCCATTGAGAACTTCTTCGCGTCCATGTAGCAGCTGAATTTCAGCCCGGAAGAAACGTTCCCTGCCGCGGCTACCACAATATCGGAGCCCTGCGTGGCTACCGAAGCCGTATTATCGGCGGAAATATCACCAGTCACTTGAGTGGGCACGGTGAAGGTGACAACCGGAATCGTATGGTTGGCTGCACTGGACTGCGGTTTGACATCGATGTATATGCCGACAAGTCCAGACGCTCCGGAAATCTCGTTGGCCTCAACGTTCGGACCATCCAGCGAATACGTGACGTTGACTTTCCACGGCAATTCGGCAGCCGCGCCCGGAATGCGGGAGATTGCCGCATTGCTGGCATTGTTCACCACATACAGCCGGGTTGCGTCTCCCCTCTCATCGGTGACGGCATAGATGTCGCTTGCTTTGGAAAGCAGAGAGCCATAATCGACTGATGCCGGACGGGAAAGCCACGCACCGCCAACAGTGCCGGTTACGCATAGTACGCAACTGATCAAGGCGGAGGCAAGTCTCATGGCGGCGTTTCCGTTCAATGTGGTCAATGGTTATACGGTTTTGGCTATCGGTATCGATAGTCCCGTATCAATGTAGTCGTCATTGCCCTTGGAAGGACATGGGCAATTCGTGTGCCGCTGACCAGTAATGGATTGCTACGAGAAGCTCAGGCGAATACGTCGAGCACGCCCGGGTCTCCCCCGGCGTCGGCAATACGCTTGTGCCGCTTCTTGGCCTCGGTGACCACGAATTCACGGTACATTTCGGCGATTTCGGGGTCGAGCCCAGCATCGATGGCGATGCGGTGGAGACGCTCGATCTGATAATCCTCACGCTTGGTGTCTTCAGGGGCGAATCCGGCATTGGCTTTGAGCACGCCCACCTGCGAGGTGGCTTTGAAACGCTCGGCCAACAGGGCTATGGCCGCCGAATCGATATTATCGATGGTCTGACGTAGCGCCTTGATACGCGCCACCGCCTGCGCGGTTTCCGGGTGAGCCGCCGCTTGGGCGGAATCAATGGTGGTCTTTTGCCAGTCGCTGCTCGTTTCTCTCATGATATCGAGAATACTCCCGTTCAAGTCCTTGCGCGATACTCGCAATCCCGTATTTGACCATGACGTCGGCTACGGTCAGGCCGTCCTCGACGTGGTCGCGCGCGGCCGCGACCTTCGTCTACCAGTCATAGCGCCTGTTGCCGGTGGCTCCCATGACTGCCTCCTCGCCGTTGGATCCATACAACAGGATCCATTGTTTCGGGGTCTGCCGTGGCATCGCAAGCCGGCGCGCCAACGTCCTGCTGCCCGTCCCGGCCCTGACGGGTTCCAGCGCCTCGCGCCGGAACCCGTCGTCGTAATGTCTCCTCCGATCTTCACCCATACGAAAGAACCACACCTCCGATCATCGAATCTGAATTTCTCCAGTCCAACAACCGTGGTTCAGAAAAGTATCGCGTTTTATCGCTCTAGCGCCAATTCCAATATGCCATAGGTGGGAACTGGAATCGTCGTGATCGTCGCGTCTCCGTTTTCACGGAACGTATCTGTATCTTCTTCAAACTGCATAGTGATGGCTCCTGTGCAGTCGTATGCGTGGCCGGTCAACTTGACCGTCCCGCCGTCACCGCGCAGGCGAATGGTCACGTTGTTTTCCGTGGATGCGTTGAGGATGATCAGCGTTCTCGTATCCGCGTCCACGTCGATGATCATGTCCGGCGCGTACACGCCGCTGACTTGCGTCCCGTTGCCGTCGAACGCGTGCACGAGTGGATAGCCCAGAATGCTTGACACTGGCTGCAGACGGCCATTCAACAGGACGTTTCGGTGTTTGCGCCATAGGGACAGTAGGAAACGGCAGGATTCATACTGACCATTCGACATGGCCGACGGCGGGACCGAGATCTGCGGCACGGCGAAGAACGATGCGAGAATCTGCGCCGCGCACGTCTCCGCTCCCGCGTTCACGTCCCACAGCAGCATATCTCCGTGCACCACGCGGTTACCAGCGGCCAGCCGTTCGTCGATGGTGCGGATTCGATTGGTCAGGGCATCGGCGGGACAGTCGCTGGCCCTGACTATGTTGCTGTACGGTGCGATGACGGGACTGGAATAGGGTTGGCGGAATTCGACGACCGGGACCTGACCGCAGTTTTCGATCAACATGGTCTTGATCCGTTCGAGCATAAGTCTCATCGCCTCGCCGACATCGGTGACGTCGCCGGGTTCGGGATTCTCCAATGGCTGGCCTTGGTAGGCCCCGGCCTGTTCCAGGAAATCGATCTTCAGTCCGGCGATGCCGTAATCCTTGGCCATCCGAGCGCAAACGCCGCCGATGTAGTCGCGGACCGCCTTGCGTCGTGGGTCGAGGACGTGGAATTGCCGTCCCAGCCCGTCGTCATGGATGGGCGCGTATCGTTCCAACGTCTTGAACACGTGCGCCTTCTCGCCCAGCAACAGGGGTGCGATCCATAGGACGACGCCGACCCCCGCGTCCTGGAACCTCCTGACAGTGGCACGCATGTCGGGGAATTTAACGGGATCGGGAACCCAGTCGCCGCAACCGGAATATCCGCGCCCGCTGCCATATTGCTGCCAGCCGTCGTCGATGAATATGGATCCACATCCCAGTCGGCTCATGCCGTCGAGCTCACGTCCCAAGGTCTCGGCGTCGACGTTCTGCAGGTACGCATACCAGGTGGAAAAAACCGGTTCCAGCGCCTTGTCCGCCATGGGTAAAGGTGCGGAACCATCGGCCACCCATTCGACCAAGAGCCGCATCGTCTCATCCAACGGCAGTCCGTCATCCATGAGTAACAGTCGGCTATGTCCGGGAACACGTTGGATCTGCAGCATCACGACGAACAACACGTGTTCCTCGTCGACGCCGTAACGCATCGTAATCTCGTCCTGTGCGAACGAATATGCGAATGACAGCACGTTCCTGTCCGCATCGTCGACCATGCATCCCATGGGGGCCGAATTGACCAACGACACCTGCGTGACGCCGGCCCAGTCAGCAGGCAACGGCTCGCGGCAACGGGATCCGACCATGTGAAACCTCTGGATGGAGCCGAGAGGCTTGCCGATCACAATCGTCGCAGTGGCCCCCGGATTCGCCGCCGTCACATCGAACACGATGCCCTTCGATGCCGGACCATCTTCACACGTCGTCTCGATGGTCAGCCCGTCCGAATGCATGATCCACGTCGCGCCGAGGCTTTGCCCCTCATGCAGCATGTCCTTGAAATGATCCAAAAGCATATGAGCCGTCCTTTCCAGTGCCTTCTTTGGCACCTGAGCATGTCACTCCTTGACAGATCCCGCCGTCATGCCAGACACGAATTCCTTCTGGAGGAACAGGAAGAGGATCAGGACCGGTAGGATCGAGATCGTCGTGCCGGCGAGCAACTGGCCGTAATCCGTGGTGTTCGCACCCTGCAATGTGGCAAGGGCGACGGGAAGCGTGTACTGTTCCGGCGTCCTGGTGATCACCAACGGGTACACGAAGTCATTCCAACGTCCGAGGAACATGAAGATCGCCAATGCGGCGAGCGTGGGCTTCATGGTCGGCAGGACGATTGTGCCGAAGATCCTCATCTCACCAGCGCCGTCGATGCGCGCAGCCTCGACGATCGACGTGGGGAACGTGGACATGGCCTGTCTCATGAGGAACACCCCAAACGGCAACGCCAGATCGGGCAAGATCAGCGCCTGGTAAGTTCCCAGCCAGCCGAACGACAACATCATCTTGAACAACGGGACCAGCGTGACCTGCGATGGCAATGCCATGACACCGATGACCAGTGCGAACAGGATGTTACGGCCGCGGAAGCGGTATTGGGCGAACGCGTACCCGGCCAGGGAACAGATCACGCCGCCGACGATCACGTAGGTGACCGACACGATGAGCGAGTTGACGATGGCGTCGCCGAACTGGGTGTTGGTCATCAGGTTGCGGATGTTGTTGAACAGTTCGGTGCCAGGGATCATGTGGGGTGTCTTCGAGAACACGTCCGTGGATTTTCTGGTGCTCGCCACGAGCAGCCAGTAGAACGGGAACACGAAGACGATGAGTCCGATCCCGAGGATGGCGGTCAGTCCGACGGTGCGCCAGCCGTTCCGCTTCGCATCGATCCTCTGGGACTTGTCTACTTTGAGATTTGGCGTGGCCATGTCACTTCTCCCTTTGGATCCAGAATTGGATGACGCTCAGACCGACGATGATGATGAGCATCACATAGCCGATTGCCGACGCGTATCCGAAATCGAAATACTTGAAACCCTGCATGTACAGGTACATGCCGACAGTCAATGTCGCGTTGTCGGGACCGCCGTTGGTGAGCACGTAGGGTTCGTCGAACAATTGCAATGTGCCGATGGTGCTGAGCACGGTGGTCAACAGGATTGCTGGCCTCAAGCCAGGCAAGGTCACGGAGCGGAACTTCCACCATCCATTCGCGCCATCGACCGATGCGGCCTCGTAGAGTTCAGTGGGAATGGATTGCAATTGGGCCAGGTAGATGATGGCGTTCTGACCAGTGTAATGCCAGGTCATGGCCATGATGATGGAAATCTTCGCCCATGTCGAATCCGTGAGCCACGGGACGGGCTTCAAATGGATCAGCTCAAGCAGATAGTTGACCACTCCGCTGTTGGCGTCGAGCATGTTCTTGAACAGGATTCCGTATGCGACCAAACCCATGACGATGGGCAGGAAGTAACCCATGCGGAAAACGGAACGCAGTTTGAGGAATGCGGAGTTGAACGCGACGGCCAATAGGATCGCCAGAAACAGCATCAGCGGCACCTGGATCACCAGGATGATCGCGGTGTTGCCCAGCGCCTTCCAGAACAATTGGTCCTTGAACAGGCGCGTGTAGTTGTCGAATCCAGCGAACAATTGTTTGCCGGACTGGTTGGTCGTGAAGCTCAGCCAGGCGGAATATAGATATGGACAAATCTTGAACACGCCGTATAGCAGCACCATTGGCAGCAAGAAGATGTACGGCGCGTTTCGTTGTGTCAGGAAGTGTTTTCTTGATGATGTGTTGGCCCGCGTCACCATTGTCGCTCCTTTCCCTTCGTCGGAGTACCGTTAATTGTTAAAGACATGGGGCCGTCGGGGTGGAGAGGTTCCAACGACCCCATGCGAATTCTGATAAGGTCAGGCGATCTTGCGGCCTGTCTCGTTGGCGAGACGTTCCGCAGCCTCGTCCAAGGCCTTCTGCGGGTCGGCGCCCTTGGTGAGCACCTGGACTTGGGCATCAATCATGGCTTTCAGCGCCTTCGCGTAGTCTCCGGTGAAGTTGAGCTCGGGGGTCTCGTCCTCGAGCTGCTTGATGAACACCTCGTTGACGTTCTCATTGTTGAAGAACTCGTCGGGGGTGTTCAGATCCTCCTTGATGAACGGAAGATAGCCGGGGAACAGGCCCTGGGATTCATACATGGCCTTTTGGCCTTCCGTGGTGCCGAGCGCGTACTTGATGAACTCCCAAGCGGTCTTCTTGTTCTTGCTCGCGTTGGCGACGGACAGGTAGGTCGCGCCGGGCACCACGGAGCGCAGGCCTCCCTCCTCGACTGCGGGCAGAGCGGTCACCTTCCAACGGTTCTTAGCGTCGGGGAACTTGGTCTTGAGCACGCCGGGCAGGTAGGAGCGGTCGACTAGTGTGGCGACGTTGCCTTGCTGCACCTGCCACGAGGAGTCGTCCGATGTTCCGGGCAGCTCGATGATGATGCCCGCGTCGTTCGCCTCCTTGATCAGTTCCATGGCCTTGACGCCGGCCTCGCCGTTCATGGTGATGTTGCCGTCGGTGTCGAAGTAGAAGGAGTTCTGCAATGCAGTGATAATCTGCCAAGTGTCGCCGCAGTTCGCGTTGCCGGTGCATGCCTTGTTGATGCCGAACATGTAGTTGCCGGTCTTTTCCTTGAGCTTCTTCCCGGATTCGATGAAACCGTCCCATGTGGAGATGTCGTCCTCGGTGATGCCGGCCTCTTCGAACATCTTCACGTCGTAGACCAGCGCTCCGGTGTTCACTTCGAAGGGGAGCCCGTAGATCTTTCCGTCACGTGTGGCGCTCTTCATCACACCGGACGGGAAATCGTCCTTGAGGTCATCCGCGCCATAATCGGACAGGTCGGCAAACGCGTCGGGGAACTTGTCCATGTAGCCGCCGATGTAGTCGATGCCCACGTTCATGATGTCGGGCAGACCCTGGCCGCCAGCAGCGAGCCCTGTGGTGATCTTGTCCCAGATGGCGGGGTTACCGACGTTCTCGACCTTCACCGTCGTACCGGGATTGGCTTCCTCGAATCCCTTCGCGGCGGCTTCGAACGCTTTGCCCGGCTGCTCCCACGTCCAGATGGTGATGGTGCCACCGACCTTTGTCGCTTCCTCCGCGTTCTCGCTCGACGACCCGCAGGCCGCCATAGACAATGCCAATGCCAAAGATGTCGTTGCGGCCATTGCCTTACCGATGGTTTTGCGCATGTTGAATCCTTACATTAATCCGCATTTCAACCTTGAATTTGCGGGCTTCCGTTCCTTCTGATTACGTCCTTCTGATCACTTCTCGAATGACGTACTAAGATTATATGCAAGATGACATCCGATGATGCTGCTCAAGGCCTATCTAGTGAACAAACTGCAATATATAGCCGACAAATTGAGGAACCGAACATTTTCGGACATACAAAAAGATATCCAAAGGATTCTCAAAATCTTACAAACTGCAATACAGCGTCGGAATGGTTATTCCGTGACGAGACGGTCCGGATTGCTGAAGCGCCGACGGTATTCGCTCGGGCTGAGCGTCAGTTCGCGCGCGAACGCCCTTGAGAACGAGAACTGATTGCGATATCCGCACAGCTCGGCGATCCGCGCGATCGGCATTCTGGTTTTGATCAACAATTCCGACGCCTTCTGAACCTTCGAATTGATGACGAACTGTTGCGGAGTCGTATGCAGATACTTAATAAACAACTGGTGCAGGTACCCGCGGCTAATGCACAATGCGTCCGCGATCATCTGTACGCTCAGAGTCTCGTCCGCGTGTTCCTGCACATAGGCGACTGCACGCTTGATCAAATCATTCTCGGACGATGAATCCCTGGCTTCCTGCGCGATGCTCGAAACGTTGGGGTTACGCATCAGCGTCGCAAAGATCAAATGCATGAACCCGCGGATCGCTATATCGTTGGCGGGCGTCGGATTATAGCAATGCAATAGTCCGCCAATGAAATCCCAGATAGGCTTCACATCCGGCAAGGCGATCACGGGACACACATTGGACATGCCGCATTCCCGGACTATCTCCACCGTATCATCGCCGGTGAAGTTCATCCACGCGTATATGCATGGATTGGTGGGATCGGAATAATAGAACGTATTGGTTCCCTCGGGCACGTAGAAACATTGCCCAGCATTGACGATGTAATGCTGCCCACCAAGATAGAAATGCACCTTGCCTTTGAGCACGAAATGCAGCATGTGATAGGAGCATGTCCTCGGGCCGCTCGAATCCGACGGCTTGCACTCCTGCCGTCCAGCGGCCATGAACACCAGATCCATGCTCTCGATGCGACGCTGCAACGTCAACTTCGGCACAGTCTGCGAATTATCCATCATACGATTCAACGATACTCACTGATGCCTAAATCGAATGGGTGCAAACGTATTCGGGGTGGATGTTCCCTTGGACTTATTGGGCCAGGGCGAGTGTCATCGTGAAGGATTCCAGGGTGTAGCGTGATCGGGCGGTGGACTTGTATATCACGTACGAGTTCAGTGCCGCAAAACCATTGGCCGGTGCTTATGTGGGGCGGTGGTTACTCGGCTATTCACGATTATGCACCGGTCCAATGGATGTGATTGGGTCGGCGTGTCGATTTGACGTTGATAATGGTTATGCCGGTTTCTGATCGGCGATAATGGTGGATGACGGCTTGGGCGGTGACCCCACATTTGACTGACGCCATCGGTTCCGGCGGCTGTCCTTATTTTGAGGCTCTTGTGTTGTTTTCGTGGGTGGTGGTTCGTCGGTGAGCCGTTGGATCCCAATGTGTGAGGGGCGCTTCCTGTAGGTTTGTTTTTCGACCAGGAAATACAACCGAGGAAAGCGCCTTGGTTGAAGGGCTTATTCAAACGATTGCTGAACGTCAAGGGCATGGTCGTCGAGGACGTGCCGGTGGACAATTCCCCGCTGCGCCCGGCTCCCGTCCCGGTGGTCCGGGTGCGGCGCAGGAAGGGCGCGTTGCGTTGCTCGCGTTGCGGGCGCAAGTGCCCCAAGTACGACGACGGGGGCGGCGAACGGCGATGGCGCCACCAGGACTTCGGCCGCTATGGGGTCGAGCCCATGGCGCCGCGCGTGGCGTGCGCGGAGCATGGGGTGGCGGTCGCCCAAGTGCCGTGGGCGGAGCCGGGCAGCCGGTTCACCAGGGATTTCGAGATGGAGCGCGCGTGGCTGACGGCGGTCGCCAGCCGGAAGACCGTGGGCGGATTCCTACGCATCGCGTGGAGGACCGCCGGTGACATCGCGCGCAGGGTCGCCGCCCGCTTGGGATCCTCGATGCCGTGCATGTTCGACGGTCTCACCGCGATAGGCGTGGACGAGACCAGCTACAGGAAGGGGCGCACGTACATCACCGTGGTCGTCGACCACAAGCGCAAACGGGTCGTGCGGGCGCACGACGGATACGGCAAGGAGGTCCTCGACCTGTTCTTCCGGCAGCTGACCGACGAGCAGCGCGCCTCCATCAAGGCGGTCACCGGCGACGGCGCCAAATGGATCGACGCCAGCGTGAAGGAGCACCTGCCGAACGCCGAGCGCGTGCTCGACTCGTTCCACATCGTCTCCTGGATGACCGGCACGCTCGACCAGGTCAGGAAACGGTTGTGGAACCAAGCCAGACGCGGCAACGACAAGACAGCCACGGAGACGATGAAAGGCCTGAAATACGCCGTGCCCCAAGAACCCCGGCGACCTGACCGAACGGCAATCCGGAGCGTTGGAGACGCTCGGGGACACGGATCCCAAGGGCCAGCTCTACCGGTCATGGCAGTTGAAGGAACTCCTCAGGACGCTCCCGCGCCAACCCGTCGGACAAGCCGAAGCCGAATTGAAACGATGGATCTTCCGGGCTTCCCACAGCCGCATCCCCGAGGCCGTGGAACTGTGCAGGAAGATCCGCAGACGCAGGGACGACATCCTCGGAACCATCGGACCCGGCTACTCCAACGCGCGTCTGGAAGCGTTCAACAACAAGATCAAGGTCACCATCCGCATGGCCTACGGCTTCCGACACGTCGACAACCTCATCGCCATGATCAAACTCCGATGCAGCGGCCTACCCACCCACCTACCAACACCCACCCTCTAACCCACGAAAACAACAGAAGGCTCAAATGAAAATAGTCGGCACAGTGTTGCCAGACGCCGCAGCAGCTTTGCCGATTCCGGTTTCCTGATCGAGACCGCGCGAAACGATAATACGCAGTAATGGTGCCGGTTCAGGATCATCATAGGCAGACATCACCTTCTCAATACCGCGCGTAATGGCCGCAATATTGGGAGTAGGCAAATCCATCAGCCGGGCGGAATCCGACAATCGGCGCAGGTGGTTTTCCAACGAAATCGGGAAGCCCTTGAACACGGTGGTGGCCTCGAAAATACCATCGCCGCGCAGTACGCTTAAATCAAAGGCACTGATATTAACAGCAGCAGGATTCACCGGCTAAATGAGATCATCATCGGGCACATTGCTGGCATCACGATCACCAAACATGACTGCGCCGTTGCCCATTCCCAGAACGATAGAGCTCATGATGTTCCTCCCCGTGTCATATAACTTCGTTATGCGAAGAAGCACTGCGGCAATATTACAGCTGCAATGTGATGGATGACGCATGCGCTATGCAAAAGGGCTGTCTCCGCATTAATGGAGACAGCCCTTTACGTCAGATTCTAGCAGCCTAATCAGTTGCCGTTGACCGCGTTGCCGGTGTTGGCCTGCTGCACGATAGCGGCTAGGAAGTCGCGGTTCGTGGCGGTCTTCTTGAGACGCGGCACCAGGGTCTGGTAGGCCTGCTCAGGCTCCATGCCACCCAGCAGTCGGCGCAGACGATAGATAATCGGCAGCTCCTGCGGGTCGGTGATGAGTTCTTCGCGGCGGGTGCCGGAGGCGTTGATGTCGATGGCCGGGAACAAGCGCTTGTCCGCCAGCTCTCGGGAGAGGCGAAGCTCCATGTTGCCGGTACCCTTGAACTCCTCGAAAATCACCTCGTCCATCTTGGAGCCGGTTTCCACCAGCGCCGAGGAGATGATGGTCAGGGAGCCGCCGTTTTCGATGTTGCGGGCCGCACCAAAGAACTTCTTCGGCGGGTAGAGCGCCTGGGCATCCACACCACCGGACAGGATACGACCGGAAGCCGGAGCCGCGATGTTGTAGGCACGGGCCAGACGGGTCATGGAATCGAGCAGCACTACGACATCCTGGCCGAGCTCCACAAGACGCTTGGCGCGCTCGATGGCCAGCTCAGCAACGGTGGTGTGGTCGGAAGCAGGACGATCGAAAGTGGAGGAGATGACCTCACCCTGAACCGTGCGCTCCATATCGGTGACCTCTTCAGGTCGCTCGTCCACGAGCACCACCATCAGGTGAACCTCGGGGTTGTTGGCGGCAATGGCATTGGCGATGTTCTGCAGGGTGATGGTTTTACCGGCCTTAGGCGGGGAGACGATCAGACCACGCTGGCCCTTGCCGATCGGGGAAACGATATCCATGATGCGGCCAGTGAGCTTGTTCGGCGCGGTCTCCTGCTTGAGGCGCTCCTGCGGGTAGAGCGGGGTGAGTTTGGAGAACTGCGGACGGTTCAGTGCGTCCTCGACGCTCTGGCCGTTAATCGAGTCAATGGACTGCAGCGGCACGAACTTCTGACGCTGGTTGCGGCGATCGTTCTCGCGCGGGGCTCGAATGGAACCGTGCACGGCATCGCCCTTGCGCAGGCCATACTTCTTGACCTGGCCCATGGAGACGTACACGTCGTTCGGGCCAGGCAGATAGCCGGACGTACGCACGAACGCATAGGAATCGAGCACATCGACGATACCGGCCACCGGTACCAGGTCTTCCTGCGGCTCCTCGCGGCGGTCATTGCGGTTCTCGCGATCATCGAAACGACGATCGTCCTCGCCGGCGTTTTCGCCACGGTCACGACCACGCATACGGCGGTTGCGGCGGTCATTGCGATCATTGCGGTTGTCGCGATCTCGGTCACGGTTACGGCTGCGACGGCTGAACTCGCGGTCTTCGCTCTGTTCACCATCGTCGGAAGGTTCGTCGTGCTTCTGCGTGGGCAGCGTGGCCAGAATGTCATCCAAATCGCGCACGGTCTCGTCGCTGCTGTCCGCAGGACGGCGACGGCGACGCGGCTGATCCTCATCATGCACACGGCGAATGAGCGGAGCTTCGGTGTCGTCACGACGGTTGCGGCGGCGCTCGGGAGCGGTTGTCTCGCCCAAATCGAGGGAGGCGAGCAGATCGCCGGCCTCATCGGCCTGCTTGCGCGGCTTGCGGCCGGTTCGTTCATCATCGCGGCGATGACGGGCATCGCGCGGTTCTTCAGTGGCCTCATCGGCTGCCTTACGGCGCACACGACGGGGCTCCGCGGCCTTGGGCTCTTCGGCAAGTGCGGATAGATCAAGCTGCGGTTCCGCCAGAGCAACGGTCTCTTCGACGACCGGCTCAGCCTTGGCTGCCTTGGTGACGGCCTTGTCGGCCTTGGGAGTGCGCACAGTGACGCCAGCCGGCGGCTCACCGCCACTGCGGGCGGCCTGCAAGGTGGCGAGCAGTTCGGGCTTGCGCATGGTAGACGTGCCTCGCAGACCCATTTGCTTGGCGAGCTCCTTGAGCTCAGGCAGCTTCATATCCTCAAGATTCTGGCTATTTGCCACTGGTTGCCCTTTCCATACCGAACAGGCCCATGCCTGTTACGGCGTTAAGAGTGATTCTGCGGCTGTACCGCTCATGAATGTTCGCTACGTCTCTGATGTTCTCGCGAACGTTGTTCACTCTACAACGCGAGCACGACCAATGCAAAACGGCCCGCCGAGTATCGGCAGGCCGTATGTAATTGCTGGGGTTGGCTCCCCTCAATCTCGCTTCGCGAGCCGGCTCCCCTCAGAGAGGGGAGCCGAGAATGCAAAATCTGCGAGGGAAGAAAAGTAATCAGCGCGTGCGGAGGCCGCCGTCTGACCCCGAAGGCGCACTGAGGTGCGTCGAGGGTGAAGAAAGGCGGCATACGCTCCGCTGATTACTTTTCTTCGTGGTAGGACTTGTCGGTGTTGACCGACCACACATTCTTCTTGGACGTCTTGCCGGTCTTGATGTTGCCGACGGCCTCAATGGCGGTGGCCATGGAGTGGTCCATGTTGTTGTAACGGTGCTGACCGTTACGCCCCACGCAGTACAGGTTGCCGAAGCCATCGAGGTATTCGATGAGCTCGTCCATGTGCTCGTAGGTATCGAAGTATGCAGGGTAGGCCTTCTTCACGCGTTCACGGTGGGAGTCGAGGACCTCATCCGGGCCATTGATCACGCGCATGCGGGTGAGCTCGGAAATGGCGAACTTGGTGGCGTCTTCCTCACTCATGTTCCAGAAGGAATCACCCTCTTCGCAGAAGTACTCCAGACCAACCCACACGGTGTCGTTCACGTCCTTGACCAGGTACGGGCTCCAGTTGTTGAAGATCTGGAGACGGCCGACCTTGTAGCCCGGATCCTGAACATAAATCCAGCAGTCCGGCACAATCGGCGGGTTGCCGAGGGTGGGAATGTTCGTGGTGTTCTTGAGCTTCAGGTGCTTGACCAGAAGACCCACGGTCACGAAGTCGCGGTACGGCAGGCCGTTGGCCACCTTGGTCATGTCGGCAGGAGCGCCCTTGGATTCGGGGCTTTCCGGATCGGAACCGGCTGCATCGATGGCGTTGACCAAGTCCTTGACCGGCATCGACGAGATGAACTGATCGGCGGCAAGCTCGGTGCGGTTACCTTCGGAGTCCTCATACACCACCGAGGAGATGGAGCCGTTGTTCTGACGCAGTTCGACCACCGTGGCGTCGGTCAGCACCTTGACGCCGGCGTTCTCACAGTTGGATTCCACAGTCTCCCACAGCTGGCCGGGGCCATACTTCGGGTACCAGAATTCCTCGATAAGCGAAGTCTCGACCTCGGCGTTGGAGCGCTGCTTGGGCAGTAGCTTCTGGAAGGCGTTCTTGAGCACACCCATGATGCTCAGACCCTTGACGCGCTGGGCACCCCAGTCAGCGGAAATCTGGGAGGGGTGACGTCCCCACAGCTTCTCCGTGTATCCCTCGAAGAACATCGAGTACAGCTTGCGGCCAAAGCGGTTGATGTAGAAGTTCTCCAGATTGTCTTCGGGCAACTTGTGGAACATGGATTTCAAGTAGCTGAAGCCGGCCACCATGGTGAGCTTGAAGCCCATAGCCTTCAGCGTGTTGGGGCTCAGGGAAATCGGGTAGTCGAAGAAGTGACGGTTCCAGAAAATACGGGACACACGGTGACGCTTTAGCATCACCTTGTCTTCCACCTCGGGATCGGGGCCGCCCGACTCCATATCGTGCTCACGGCCGAGCTTCTTGTCATCATAGGAAGGCGCGCCCTGCAGCGGCAGAACTGTCTTCCACCAATCCATGATGCGCTCGTCCTTTGAGAAGAAGCGGTGACCGCCGATATCCATGCGGTTGCCGTTGTGCTTCACGGTACGCGAGATACCGCCGAATGCACGGGTTCCCTCAAGCACAGTCACATCGTATTTATCAGCGCCGCCGTCCTTAATCAATTCCCATGCGGCGGTCAAACCGGCAGGACCACCACCGATAATCACCACAGATTGCTTTTCGCTCACTTGCATCTCCTTATAACCAAATCAGCGATAGTTTATCGTAAGCCTCGGAAACGCACGTTCAAACTGTGTATTTCCTTGCGAATATTGCATAGACCGCGATGCGCGCGGGCGATGCAAACAAGTTCTTTGTGCTGCCGCCTCTTGTTATCTTGGCGAGGGCAGATACACCTTTAATGAATATCGTCAGGAATGTCGATGTCGGTTTTCTGTACTTCCTCGACATTGACATCCTTGAACGTCACGATACGCACCGACTTGACGAAACGGCTGGAACGGTACACATCCCATACCCATGCATCAGTCAGCTGCACGTCGAAGTAGACGTCCTGGCCTGCGGAACGAACATTGAAATCCACTTTGTTCGCTAGATAGAAACGGCGCTCGGTCTCCACGACGTACGTGAACAGCTTGATGACATCGCGGTATTCCCGGTACAACGCGAGTTCGGCGTCAGTTTCGTAATTATCCAGATCCTCGGCGCTCATGCTCGATTATTCACCTTCCGTATCTCGCTTGCGTCCGCGACCCAGTGTACGCCACCAAGCTTCCTTGGAAGATTTGCGGTCGGCCTGACCATATGGCCAATTGCTCTCTTCATCCGTGGAACGAGTATGCGTTCCCGTGGTGGCCTGCTCGCTGGTGCTCTGCGGTTGGGCAGGTGCTTCGGCGATTTCAGACGATGTCTCGGACTCGTCGGCAGCCGTGGACTGCTCTCCTGCTCCGGGCTCGGCAACACGCTGCTGAATCGCCATGGAGTGTTCACGCGCAGACAGCGCTTCCTTGACGCCGGGATTGTCCTCAATCAAGTGCATGCCGAAAGCATCCAGGGAGCGAATCGGATCGTATTCATCCACCAACGTATCCATAACAATAAGATCCTGATACTTATTGTTTTCCACATCCCACAGGGCATCGCGCGATGTGCCCGACGGCACGAAACCAAGCGACTGGTAGACGGAAATCGAGCGAGTGTTCGTTTCCGGAACGCTCACCCAGATACGGTGCATGCCCAAGCCGGCCGGCTCCGGGGCAAAGCCGTAGGTCATCACACGCGGCATGGCATCGCGGGAATAGCCGCGGCCGCGGTAGTCCTTGCCCAGAATGATCTGGATACGGGCAGAACGGGACCAGCCATCGATATCGATGAGGAAAATCATGCCGATAACGTTGTCGGTGGGAGCGGCATCGATCATGCCGTCATCGTCATGGTCGGCGTCGGTAAGCACGGCCCATGCGATGGTGCGGCGAGATTCCGGATCGCCCACGCCTGATTCCGCGGGAGCCTGTCCGGCTTCCCAAGCCTGAGAACGACGAACCCATGTGTGCACGACGGCACGTTCGGTGGCCGCATCTTTACCGGTGATTTTGGACGCGCCATAGAAAGCGTCGAGTTCATCCAACCGGAGCAGGTCTTCAACGGTAGCGGGGCGCAAATGCACCATTTCACCGGTAATCGGTGGAATGACGATGCTATGTGGCAGATCGCGCGTAAGTTGCGCGTCAGTAGCCAGGCTCAGCGTCTCGTTGGTTTCAGTCATTAGCGTATGTCCCCTGTTTCGACTCGCGATTCAGTGCCGAACATATCTTACTTGACTGGGTGAACGCTGGAAGTGAGTGGGGTCGTTCCCTTACAAAAGGAATAAAGGCTCCCCTCAAAGAGGGGAGCCAGTGAATCTAATCAGCCCTTGATCTTGCTCATGACGACCTTGGTGACGGCCTTGGCATCGGCCTGGCCACGCGTGGCCTTCATCACGGCGCCGATGATCACGCCCATCGGCTTCATGTTGCCGCTCTTGAGCTTCTCGACCACGTCCGGGTTCGCCTCGAACGCCGCGTCGACGGCCGTCTCGATGGCACCGTTGTCTTCGACGATCTTGTAGTCGTGCTTCTTGACGACTTCATCCGGAGTGCCTTCGCCCTTAAGCACGCCTTCGACGGTCTGCTTGGCGAGCTTGTCGTTGAGCTTGCCGGAGGCGATGAGCTTCTCGACCTCGGCCACATCGGCCGGGGTAATCGGCAGCTCTTCGAGGGACACACCCTTGGCGTTGGCTTCGCGGGAGAGCTCGCCCAGCCACCACTTGCGGGCACCGGCAGCCTTGGCCCCGGCCTTGACGGTTTCCTCGATCAGATCGAGGGCGTCGGCGTTGAGGATGTCGCGCATCTGCAGATCACTCAGGCCCCACTCGGCCTTGAGGCGGTTGCGGCGCTCGCGCGGCATTTCCGGCATCTGGGCCTTCATCTCCTCGATGTGCTCCTTGGTGATGTGGAGCATGACGAGGTCGGGGTCCGGGAAGTAACGGTAGTCGTCGGCATCGGACTTCAGACGGCCGCCAGCGGTGGTCTGCGTAGCCTCATCCCAGTGGCGGGTCTCCTGCAGAATCTCCTTGCCTTCGTCGAGGCGCGCGGCCTGACGGCGAATCTCGTACTGAATGGTCTTCTCGATGCCACGGAACGAGTTCACGTTCTTGGTTTCGGAACGGATGCCGTACGGGGCATCGGCGCTCGGGCGCAGCGAAACGTTCACGTCGGCGCGCATGTTGCCCTGTTCCATGCGGGCGTGGGAGATGTTCAGCGCGCGCACGATGTCGCGGATAGCGCGAACATAAGCACCAGCGATTTCGGGAGCGCGGTCGCCCGCGCCCTCGATCGGCTTGGTCACAATCTCGATCAGCGGCACACCAGCGCGGTTGTAGTCGACCAGCGAGTGGTCGGCACCCTCGATGCGGCCGTCGGCGCCACCCACGTGGGTGTTCTTGCCGGCGTCGTCCTCGATGTGGGCGCGCTCGATCGGCACACGGAACACGGTGCCGTCCTCCAGCTCGACGTCCAGATAGCCGTTGCCGTTGGTGGGCTTGTCGTACTGCGAGATCTGATAGTCGCGCGGCATGTCCGGGTAGAAGTAGTTCTTGCGGGCGAACTGGCTCCACTCGGCGATTTCGCAGTGCAGGGCAAGGCCCAGCTTGATGGCGTAATCGACGGCGGTCTTGTTGATCACCGGCAGGCTTCCCGGCAGACCGAGGCTCACCGGGGTCAACTCGGTGTTCGGCTCGCCGCCGAACTCGATGTGGGCCGGGCAGAACAGCTTGGTGTTCGTGGACAGCTCCACGTGGGTTTCCAGACCGAAGACCACATCGTACTTCTTGGTGGCATCGGCGTACTTCATCAGTTTTTCAGCCATGATGTTGTTTCTTTCCTTCCGATGCTCACTTGCTCAGACCGTCAAGCCACGGGGTCTTGAGGTCGTTCCAGATCGGGCCGTTCCAGCTGTCTTCCAGCGCGGCTTCCAGGGCCGCCGCCGGCTTGTACATGACTTCGTCGCGCTGCTGCGGGGCGATGAACTGGAAGCCGACGGGCAGGCCGTCGTCGGACAGGCCGGCCGGGATGGACATGGCGGGCATACCGGCAAGGTTGGCCGGAATCGTGGCGATGTCGTTGACGTACATGGCCAGCGGATCGTTCATCTTCTCGCCGAACTTGAAGGCGGTGGACGGGCTGGTAGGCGAGATCAGCACATCGACCTGTTCGAAGGCCTTCTTGAAGTCCTCGATGATGAGCGTACGGACCTTTTGGGCCGAGCCGTACCAGGCGTCGTAGTAGCCGGCGGACAGGGCGTAGGTGCCGAGGATGATGCGGCGCTTGACCTCGTCGCCGAAGCCGGCCTCACGGGTGTAGGCCATCATGTTGGCGGCGGTCTGGGGCACGCCGGCCGGCGGCATGACGCGCAGGCCGTAGCGCATGCCGTCGTAGCGGGCCAGGTTGGAGCTGACCTCGGACGGCATGATGATGTAGTAGGCGCCCAGCGAGTATCCGATGTGCGGGCAGGAGACCTCAACGACCTCGGCGCCCATTTCCTTGAGCTTGTCGACGGCCTCGTTGAAGCGAGCCTCGACGCCGGGCTGGAAGCCGTCGCCACCGAGTTCCTTGATGAGGCCGACCTTCATGCCCTTGAGGTCGCGCTTGGCGCCTTCGCGGGCGGCGGCGACCATCGGGCGCGGGCCTTCGGGAATGGAGGTGGAATCACGCTTGTCGTGGCCACCGATAATCTCCTGCAGCAGGGCGGAGTCGAGCACGGTGCGGGAGACCGGGCCGATCTGGTCGAGCGAGGAGGCCATGGCGATGGCGCCGTAACGGGAGACGCCGCCGTAGGTGGGCTTGACGCCCACGGTGCCGGTCAGAGCGCCGGGCTGACGAATCGAACCACCGGTGTCGGTGCCGAGAGCCAGCGGGGCCTCGAATGCGGCGACTGCGGAAGCGGAGCCACCGCCGGAGCCGCCGGGCACGCGCTCGGTGTCCCACGGGTTGTGGGTGGTTTGGTAGGCGGAGTGCTCGGTGGAGGAGCCCTGGGCGAATTCGTCGAGGTTGGTCTTGCCGAGGATCGGCATGCCGGCGGCCTTGAGCTTTTCGATGACGGTGGCGTCGTACGGCGGCACCCAGCCCTCGAGGATCTTGGAGGCGGCGGTGGTTTCGATGCCCTTGGTGACGATCATGTCCTTGATGGCGATCGGCACGCCGGCCAGCTCGGGCAGGGCGGCCTTGTCTTCTGCGGACTTGGCGTCGAAGGCGTCGGCCTGCTCGAGGGCCACATCGCCGGAGACCTTCAGGAAGGCCTTGATGGACGGCTCGGCGGCCTCAATCACCTTGAGATGGGCTTCGACGAGCTCGTGGGAGGTGACATCACCCTTCTTGATGGCAGCAGCCTGCTCAGTGGCGGACAGTTTGACGAGTGTTGCGGTTTCGTTGCTCATCGATTACTCCTCGCTTCCCAGGATTCGCGGTGCCACGAACATGCCGGCCTCGGTCTTCGGGCCACCGGCGAGCGCCTCTTCCTGCGTGAGCGGGGTTTCGGCGACGTCCGGGCGCAGGTAGGCTTCCAGCGGAACCGGGTTGGCGGTGGGCGGAACATCGTCGGAGGCGACTTCCTGAACCTTGTTGATGGAGTCTGCGATGACGTTCAGTTCGCCCTGCAGACGGGTGATTTCCTCATCGGTGAGCGCGATTCGGGCCAAGTCGCCCAAATGCACGATTTCTTCGCGTGAAAATGTTGGCATGGCCTTAACTATATGAGCCGTATGTGACACGCAGTTATCGGAAAGCCTCGTTTTCCCGCCATTGGAACAATGCGCCAGCCCTTCACGGGTTCCACCACCAATTCGAGAGCTCCCAACGGGGCAAACCTACCAGCCAACCGCACAACCACCCCACTCATCACCCCTCAGCGGGGCAAAACCACGAGTAACTAATGGAAACGACTCACTCACAACTCTTCAACGAAGCAAAATCGCGAATAACCAACGAAAGCACCTCCCTCATCATCCCAAGCGAAGCAAAACCATCAACAGATCACGACACCGCACCACTCATCACCTCGCAGCGGGGCAAAACCACGAGTAACCAATGAAGACACCTCGCCCAGCATCCCAAGCGGGGCAAAACCACGACAAAGCCGAAGAAAAACCACGCTTACTGGCACTCAGCGAGGTAAAACCACGAGCTGACCATGAAAGCACCTCGCTGCTGTCCCCCAGCGAAGCAAAACCTCGATCTAATCGAGGAAATGCTCTACTCACGACTTCTCAGCGGAGCAAAAATGCGAGCTAGTCAGGTTTGCCCCTCTTTAAACACCAATTGCCCCTCTAAACGCCAAAAACCGAATCCGGCAAGTGCGAGGAACAGGAAAGCCTCTCCAGGCACCGCATCAACGCACTCGAAATAGTTATCCACATTCCACGCCGCAACGGGGGCACATACATAATTATCATGCCGATGATTCACACCTCAATCCGCAAGCATCCGCGAGATATAGCCAATCTATGCAATCCTCACATGCGAATCCGCTCGAAGCTGCGACCACATTGCCCGAACAAGTGGACACTTCATTCTCGATTGGCATACTTTCGATTCATGAAACATCACAAAGAAGTGGATGCGCTTATCGCGCAAGCGGAAGCAGCAGGCATATGTATTTACGGCCGAACAAAATCACACTGCTCGGCCCTTATTCGCCGAGCCAAAGAACTCGAGCTCAAGCGAGTATTTCCCAACATGTATGTCAAACCGGAATACTGGAATGCGCTCAAACCCGATGAACGCATACAGCATGTGGCATGCACACTCCATCTCAAGCATCCAAACTGGGTTTTCGCCGGAGTCACCGCAGCGGCACTGCATGGTTTCGAACACCCATGGCATCTTCATGCCGGCTCCGTTACCATCGCCACCGCGTCGCAAGGTACCAACGCGAACAATGCCAATATCAAACGTGTATTCGTACCACATTGTGCACCGGAATATGTCAATGGAATCCCTGTGACCAATGGGGCACAAACAGTAGTGGACTGCGGGCTGTCTACCGATTTTCGCTTCGCGTTGCCAATCATCGATTCGGCACTACGTAAAGGTACTGCCATTGCGGACATTCTCAATATTTGCAGCACTATGCACCGCGATTGCACGCCGATATTCCGCTTGCTTCATTATGCGAACCCGGCAAGCGAAAACGGCGGCGAATCACTCGGTCGAGGCACAATCGTTGAAGGCGGACTCATGGTCCCCGAATTGCAGCAAGACATCACCGACCCGCAAACGGGCGCGCTGTACCGGGTAGATTATCTCTGGCGGCTGCCCGACGGCCGTCTTATCGTCGGCGAATATGACGGGTACGAGAAATACACCAATCCGAATATGAATGACCGCAGGGGTATTCAAGGAGCAGTGCACGCGGAAAAAGAGCGGGAAACCGGACTGTATCGAGCCAAAGTCGACTCCATAGTTCGGTTCACTTATGAGGATGTGTTGAAGCAGCATCCAATGATCAATAAACTACGGGCTGCCGGCGTTCCCGACGCAACAATGGTGATGCGATAACAATCGTCAGCATATGTCTGATGCACGAAGGTGTGATTGCTTTATGCGGCGATAATCCTGCAGCAGAGAACATAGCTACTTGATGTCCGCTTTTTTGGTGACGATGAGTCCGCCAGCCCATGCTGCGGCGGCCCAGGCGAGGAGGATCAGGCCGGACTGCCACCAATCGGGAATCCAGTAGTTCGGTTTAACGGCTGCGGCAAGGGTGGACTGCGAGCTGCTTTCTATACCAGCGCCGAGGAAATGATTCATGGCGGTGTCCGGTGTCAGATAGGACAAAGTGCCAAGCCATTCGACCTGGTTAATGGCCATCGATGTGATGGACAGTACTGACGAGAGCACCATGAAGAGCACGATCAGCGCGCATACGCCGCCCACTGTGGAACGGGTCATGCCGCCAAGTCCCTGTGCCATCAGGGACACCAGCACAATAGTCAGAGGGAAGCCGATCAACGTGACAGGAATGATTCGACTTTGATCGCTGGTCAGCGCCGTAATGTCATGGCCTCGAGTGAATAGCCAGAGCACACCTGCGGCCAGCAGAATGCCGACAATACCAGCAACCAGCGCAAACAGGGCCGTGGCCACGGACTTAGTGGCATAGAACATGCCGCGCCTGGGGTTGACCGTCAGACTGGATTGCACGGCTGATGTGGTGTATTCGCTGGTGATGGCCATCACGCCGAAAATGCCGATGACCAGCGCCGCGGTCGAGCCGGAAGAAGCCAGTACCGCCCACAGATCTGCGGCGGATATGGGCTTGGGATTGTCCAGCGTCTTGCCAGTGTTCAAATCCGTAGACGCCATGAAGGTCACACTCCAAGCGCTCAACGCGGACATAGCCAGCATGAGCGCGACCGCAATACCCAACAGCACCTTGGTGGAGTTCAGTGACCACAGTTTCAGCAATTCGGCTTTTAGCGAGCCGAACACAGTGAGCTTGGCACGACGGTACATGCTGCTGGCACGACGGCTAGAGGCAGGACGGCCGGAAGCCTCTGCGTTGGCAGGTTGGCTGGGTCCGGTCGCATCAGGCATATGCTTTTTAGCAGCTGCATCACTCATACTGCCGGTCATATTGGCGTTTTCCGTGGCCGTTCTCATGGTATTGGAGCTCATCATCCGACCTTCTTGGCCAGGTATTCGGCGCTGCTGTGGGTCAGCGCCATATACGACTCTTCCAAAGAGGCGTGCTCTTCGACGAATTCGTAAGTAATCAGGCCGGCCCGGGCAAACGCCTGTGCCGCCGCAACCAAGTCGGCGCCATTGACACGAAATACCTCGCCTACTTGCGGGTCATCGGATTTGCGAGTATCGGGAACCACGGTAACCTCAGGGCTACTGGTAAAAATCGCACGCAACTTGTCGGGTTCCGGCGTCACCACACGGATGGATCTGGAGGAATGCTCGGCCACGAATGCACTCACCGTGGTGGTTTCCAACACATGGCCTTGCCCGATAATCACCAGATTATCCGCGGTCAACGCCACCTCGCTCATCAAGTGCGAGCTCAGCAGCACGGCTCGTCCTTCAGCTGCGTAGTAACGACATAAGTCGCGAACCCATTTAATGCCTTCTGGATCGAGACCGTTGATTGGCTCGTCCAACACCAGATTGTGCGGGTTGCCCAGCAATGCCGCAGCAATGGACAGTCGCTGGCTCATACCGGGCGAGAACTGACCGGCTCTGACATTGGCCACAGCTTGCAGACCGGTCATGTCAATGACCTCATCGACTCGACGCTTAGGAATGTTGTTGGTATAGGCAAGGGCCTGTAAATGGGCTCGTGCAGTGCGCGACTTATGCGCTGACTTGGCGTCAAGCACCGCACCGACCGCACGCATTGGTGCGCGTAAGGTGACATATGGTTTGCCATCGATTAGCGCGCGGCCCTTATCCGGGCTGATGAGTCCGAGCGCAGCACGCATAGTGGTGGATTTGCCTGCGCCATTCGGTCCCAGAAAACCCGTAACCTTGCCATCTTCGGCAGTGAACGACACACCGTCTAGTGCCTGCTTGGTCTTGAAGCGTTTGCTCAGCTCCTCAACTTCAATCATGCTTTCACTCTAGCCCATATTGGACAGATTGGGGAGAGCTGTCGACACACGGCTACCGGGGTTCATGTTTCACACGGTGTTTCACAGGAGAAAATATGGGGAATTGATGTTTCACAAAATGTTTCACGGACTATTGCTGTGACGCAACACCACAGATAATACGCGGAATTGCGATGGCAGCGAGGCTTTTCTATGCTCCATCAGACTGCGGTTGCGGCATGCTGGGCAATCCATGCATGCATGGCCACGGCCGCCGCGGCGCCAGCGTTAATGGACCGCACCGAACCAAATTGGGAGATGTATACCACGTCGTCGGCTAGTTCCAAGGCCTTACTGCTCAGCCCGGGGCCTTCGGCGCCGAACAGTAGCAGACAGCGCTTGGGGAATGCATAGGTCTCCATGGGCACCGCGCCCGGAATGATGTCCAGAGCAATGATGCGAGCGGCTTCCAGTTCCTTGATGCGGGCATCCGCCTGTGCGATTTCGGCAGTGGCCTCGGCAACTGCCGAAACAGCATTCAGCGCCGACACGTGGGAGGACACAGTTGCACCGGAATTACCGATGATACCCTCCGACCCATTGCCGGCACCAGTCTCCGCCCCATTATGAGCACTGGCGATGGCATGGGCCTTTAAGGCAGCCGCCCCAGCCCGCGCCCGTTCGGTAGCGATTTCACCAGCGATACGATTATGCCAGCATTCCACCAACTCCGCGATTGAGGGGTGATGCTCAACGTGCTGGTAGAGCTCAGTCATCAGCGCGCCTTTGCGATTCCACTTATGCGGGCCGACGATATGCACGCGCTTGGCCTGAAAAGCATTGGCAGTGCGCACCATGGATCCGATATTGAAATCGTGGGTCCAGTTCTCCACCGCCACTTCGAAATCGTGGCGGCCGTGGGCATCGAGATCTTCTTTGATGGCCTGCACAGTCCAGTAGCGATATCGGTCGAGCACATTGCGGCGATCGCCCTCATCGAGCAGAGCAGAATCGAAACGGACATCGTAATTAGGCGATGCCAAGTCATCAGGACGAGGTTCGCCGGGATGGGTTTCAGCCCATGGGCCAAGACCGACTTCACGGAATTCCGGTTCGCCCGAGGCTTTTGCCGCCAAGGAAATCTGGTTGGGTGCGTGCACAGTTGCTCCTCGGAGATTATCAACGTCGTGCGCCGACCACAGCTCGTTGCGCCCGACAGCCTCCCGAATGGGGAAGCCACGAATGGAATTACCTCAGCTCGGATTCGTCAAAGACCTGAACGAATGGCAGTACGTGGCTTTCGCCAGTGGAGGGGTTGATGACATTGATGTCTTTAGCTCCACCGCCGACCAGTGAGGTAATAGCCACGACCTGAGCGCCGAGTTGTTCGACCACGCCGAAGTCGAGGCTGAGTTCGTTGCCATTACGCAGGGTAACCAGCGAACTGGTCTGCACATACGATTTTTCGGACAGCCATGCATCCAACAGCATCACGCGCCGTCCTTCAATAGACGGACCCTTGATTGAGGGATACACGAAGTCCATTACGAATCCGTCCAGATCCTCACCACGGGAAGCAGCAGCATGAATCATGGCAGACACCATGGGTACGGCAGCTGCAGTCAAGGCACCAACGGCGTCAAAATCATCAACCGAATAGCCTGCATCTTCAAGAGTGTCAATGAGCACATGACCCATCACCGTGGCGGCACGATGATCGAAAGTCACCGAGGCAAGTTCCGAAAACGGGCGGCCAACCACGTGCTCCTTCAGCAGGGTGGCCAGCTGCTCACGCGGCTCCAGCATGGCAAAAGCGGAAGCGTCGCGTGAAACATTGAGGTCCGAGGTGCCGGTCGGGCGGAATCCAGATTCAGTCATGCTTCAAGCCTATCGCCTGAGGCAGTCAGCTTGACCGGCTCATCATCCTCCGACGATGTCACCTCGGGGGCGGATAACTCACTGACATTGCCTTTGTCTGATTCGATAAGAGGCACTTCCTCGAGCACCTTGGTGGGTTCGAGCTTTTGCAGTTTGCGAGCCGTGGGCAATACACGTCGCTCCAAACTGGATGCGAACTTGTTATAGGCACTGACCGTCTTGGTGATTTGGGTTCCCAGCCTGGTGGCATAGTCGCCAAGCACGGCGAAGCGCTCATACAGCTCTCGAGACAAATCGAACAACTGCTTGGCATCATCCGTCAGCGATTGCTGCTGCCATGCATAGGCCACTGATTTCAGCACGGCCCACAGGGTCACGGGCGAGGTCAAGGCCACCTTGCGGGAGAAGGCATCATCCATCAGCGTGGGATCGGCCTCAAGCGCCGCCTGCAGCAACGCCTCATTGGGAATAAAGGCGATAACGAAATCAGGAGTGACGGGGAACGCATTCCAATAGGCCTTCTCCCCCAACGCACGCACGTGTTCTCGAAGCGCCTTGGCATGGGATCGCAACAGGTCGTTACGACGATCCAACTCCTCGGGGCCCGCGGTCTCGGGAATCTCACAAGCCCGCTGATAGTCGGCATACGGCACCTTGGCATCAATCGGAATGGTCTTGCCACCGGGCAGATGCACCACCATATCCGGCCTGAGCATACGACCGTCGGCATCGGACACCACCACTTGGGTGTCAAAGTCAACGTGCTCCAGCAATCCCGCGGACTCCACAATATTCTTCAGCTGCGCCTCGCCCCAGGCACCACGAACCTTATTGTTGCGCAGTGCCGCGGATAGTGAACTCGTTTCCTTGTCCAACCGGGCCTGCTGATCATTCAGGCCCTTGAGTTGAGCCCCGAGCGCCCCCATCTCTTTCTTGCGGCCTTCTTCGATTTGGGTGACCTTGGTCTGGAGCGAATCGAGATTCTTGGCAACAGGAGCAAGCGCTTCCAGCACTTTACTCTGCTCTTTCAGACGAGCCTCCTGCTCGACACGCTTGACTTCGGCGGCTTCGGCATCGGCCTTACGCTTCTGTTCAGCCTCGGCGGCCGCGCGCTCACGCTCACGCTCGATGCGAATCTGTTCCGCATGCTGCGCCTGAGCAAGCTGTGACTTCACGAACGTCAATTGCTGGTTCGCACCTTCAAGCTGCGCTTGAGAAGCGGCATTGCGAGCGGTCAAATCGGCAACCTCCTCATGCGCCGACTCCAGCAAGCTTTTGGCCTCCTCCAGCTCCGAAGCCCTGGCATCACGCGCCATAGCCTGACCTTTATGCCGCCCCAATAAAAAGCCGGCACAAAGCCCAAGCCCCGCACCGACCACCAGCACGGCGATGACCACAATCACAGTTCCCATTTGTTCAAACATGGTTCCCAGTATTCCACCATCTTCAACCGGCGGTAGATATGTTCCTGTTTCCTAACGTCAGCATTGACAATCACACCGCATGCATAACGACAGACAACCAGGGCCAACAGCCAAACACACGACCAACTACGACCTCACCAAGCGCGCGATGGCCGCGGATGCCTCCTCAAGCTTGCTATCGGCAACTTCACCGCCCTGCACCGCCGCCTGGCGCACACAGTGATTCAGATGATCGTCCAGCAATATCAAGGCCACCGACTTCAACGCCGAATTCGATGCCGAAATCTGCGTCAACACGTCAATGCAGTATTTATTGTCCTCCACCATCTGCGTAATGGCGTGAACCTGCCCCTCAATGCGGCGCAGCCGCGCAATGACTTTGGCCTTATCGTCGTCATACCCGTGCATCGCTGCCTCCTGATACTCATCTTTCAGCTGAACACACCCCATTATATACCCTATAGGGGTATAGGGTATACACTGTTGCTCGGTATAATACTGATGGGAAGGAGCGGTGATGGAGTTCAACCTTTTCTCGACCGCCGCGGCGCTGATTGCGGCAGCCGCCTTGACATGGCTGGTGCTCAGGTTCTTTTTCGGCGAACAGAAGGCCGCATCCGGGGCCATGGACGCCTCCGGCAAGCGCCAGACCGCAACAATCACCGTCAAAGGTGGCTACTCCCCTGCCGTGGTGAGTATGCGCGCGGGCACACCGATCACACTGACATTCGACCGGCAGGAGACCGGTGAATGCACCTCTCACGTGGTGTTTGGCGACCTCGGCCTCGATGCCATGCTGCCCGGCAATGCGGTGACCGACGTGGAATTGCCCGCATTGCCCGCCGGCGAATATCCATTTGCCTGCGGCATGAACATGGTGCACGGCCTGCTGAAGGTCGAAGGAAATGCCAGCGCAGGCACGGACAAACTGCACCCGCTCACTGCATCAGCGGAAGCCCCGATGTTGGACTCCGCAGAAGCAGAACGACGTGAGGCAGCGGAACGCACGAAGGAAATCACATCGTTGACACGATTAGTGGCCATCGGCACAGTGCTGACACTCCCCGTGTTCATCGTCACCATGCTGCACATGGCCAATCCGATGCTGGTGCCGCACTGGATGGTGAATCCATGGCTGCAGGCCATTCTCATCACACCGGTGATGTTCTACTGCGGCCACCCGATCCACGCGGTCGGATTCCCCGCACTGGCGCACCGCTCCCCCGACATGAATTCGCTCGTCTCGTTGGGCACATCGGCCGCCTATCTCTATTCGCTGGTGACCTGTGTAGCCCCTCAAGTATTTCCGGAAGGTTCACGCGAGCCGTATTTTGAATCGGTCGGTGTGGTCATCACCCTGGTGCTGGTCGGTCGACTGCTGGAGACCAAGGCCCGCGAAGGCACCGGCAAGGCGGTGCAATCACTAATCAAGCTACGGCCTCGCACCGCGCATAAGCTGAACGCGGCTTCGCCAGAGAACGTGGAATGGCTCAATCCCGCGAATTTCACGGACATGGACATCGATACGATTGCCGTCGGCGATCTGCTGGTCGTCAAGAACGGCGAGCGCGTGCCCACAGACGGCATCATCGTGGCCGGCAACGCGAGTATCGATGAATCAATGATTACCGGCGAATCCAAGCCCGTCACCAAAACGACCGGAGCGGCCGTCACCGGAGCAACCGTATTGCTCAAGGGTGACCTCGTCATGCAAGCCACTCAGGTCGGTGCCAATACTGTGCTCTCCCAAATCGCGGCGATGGTGGCCCGCGCGCAGGCAACCAAAGCTCCGGTGCAGCAGCTGGCCGATAGAATCGCCAGGTATTTCGTGCCAGCAGTGATGGTCATCGCTATATGGACCTTTGCCATATGGATTGCGCTTGGCCCTGCGCCGCAACTGGCGCACGCGCTGATCACCGCAGTCAGCGTGCTCATTATCGCCTGCCCGTGCGCTCTGGGTCTTGCCACCCCGCTCTCGGTCACTGTGTCTCTGGGGCTCGGCGCCACCAACGGCGTGCTGGTCACCAGTGCAAAAGCTCTGGAACAGGCGCGGCGCATCGGCACTGTGGTCTTCGACAAGACCGGCACTATTACGCGCGGCGTGGTGGATGCGACCGCCGATTGGAACAAACCGAGCTACGAGCAGGACACCGTTAAGGAAGGATCGCCGGAAGCGATTGCAGCATTGCGTGCACGCGGCATACGCACGGTGATGCTTTCAGGAGACAAGGCCGAAGTGGCAGGGCGCATCGCCCGTGAGGTCGGCATCGATACGGTGATCTGCGAGGTCAAGCCGGATGGCAAGGCCTATTGGATCGCCAAACTGCAGCGCGAGCGTGATGAGAACACAGCCACGTCCGGCTCCTCCCGCGCGCCGCACGATCTTATCGCGATGGTGGGTGACGGCATCAACGACGCCCCGGCGCTGGCACAGGCCGATCTCGGCATCGCCATCGGCACCGGCACCGACGTGGCGATGCAGTCGGCAGACGTGACGCTGATGAGCGGCGATCTGCGCGGCGTCATCAGGACCATCAATCTGTCCAATGCCACGATGCGCAATATCCGAGAGAATCTTGGCTGGGCATTCGGATACAACATCATCGGCATTCCGATTGCCGCCGGCGTGCTTTACCCGTTCACCGGATGGCTGTTGAGCCCGATGATCGCGGGACTGGCGATGGCGTTGAGCTCGGTGTGCCTGGTGCTGAACGCCAATCGTCTTCATGCGGCGAATATCAGCGGCGGCACGACCACAGACATCACCGGTTCTGCCGCAGCAACCACCACTGCAAACACTATTGAGCCGACCGTTATTGTTGACGATCGCACTTCACTCAATCACGTAACTGACCAATCCAATAATCCAACCAACAAGGAGAACACTATGGATATGGGAATGCACATGCATCACAACGCCCCTGCGGACGGCGAAACCGCCACTGATCCGGTGTGCGGCATGACCGTGGCTGTGAACGATGACGCGATCACGCGCGAGTATGAGGGCAAGTCCTATTACTTCTGCGGCGAGCACTGCGCCACGAACTTTGCGAAAGCACCGCAGATCTTCCTTTCGTAATCGCGTTCTGCATATGCGAATGGCCTCCGTCCACACAGACGGAGGCCATTCGCATATAGCGTCAATCAATGCCGATCAGGCAAAGAAGAACACGAACATCCAAGCACCGATGATGGCGCCGACGATCGGAGCCACAACCGGAATCCAAGCCTCGCCCCAGCGAGAGGAACCCTTGGAAGGAATCGGCAGGATGGCGTGCAGCACACGCGGCATGAGATCGCGGGCCGGGTTCAGGCCAGGGCCGGTCGGGCCGCCCATGGAGGTCACCAGACCCCACACAATGAAGCCGACGACGATGGAAGAAGCGGCACGGTCAGCCTTGCCCCACGGCAGGGACAGGCAGCACAGGGCGCCGAACACCAGCACGAGGGTGCCGAACATCTCGTTCAGGAAGTAGTTGACCTTCTTGTTGTCCGCATCGGTGGTGCAGAAAGTGCCCAGAATCGCATCGGCGTCTTCCGTCTCCTGGTAATGCGGGTAATACGTCAGATAGACGATGAACTGGCCCAGAACGGCGCCCAGCAACTGCGCGATGATGTACGGCAGCACTTCGCTCCACGGGAACAGGCCGTTGATAGCCTGAGCGAGGGTCATTGCCGGATTGATGTGTGCGCCGGAAACGCCGCCGAACATCATTACCGGGAACATCACACCAAAGCCATAGCCCATGGCGATGTTCAGCCATCCAGCGTGATGACCCTTGGTGTTCTTCAGCTCGACGTTAGCCACGGAGCCATTGCCGAAAATCATCAGGATGGCAGTGCCGAAAAACTCAGCTGCCAACTTGGTAAAGAGGGAAAATTCCACTGCTTCTTCTTTTCTCTTCGCCGCACAGCAGACATGACTGCCCCACGGCCTTCTCTATGATTGGAATCCGTTCGCGGAGCCGGCGACACGATTTCACTGGGCGCGAAAGCAAACGTGGCGATTGTACACTTTGCCCCTTGACGAAACCTTGTCAGTGCTGCCGCTAAGCCAAAAAACAAAAAAGCCGGAATCTTTCGATTCCGACTTGTCTGTGCCCCCGCAGGGATTCGAACCCTGGACACGCTGATTAAGAGTCAGCTGCTCTAACCAACTGAGCTACAGGGGCTTGGTTAGACGCTGCAGTGTTTCATGCAACAGGTGATAAATATACTCAAATCTGAGACTCTCGCAAGCTTCGGCGTGTCGCGTGTAGACGAGCCGATTATCAATCAGCACACCATCGAAAAAAACTTGCCGCAATTCACGAAAAACCCCGCACGGCAATCGCCGCACGGGGTTCAATGCTTAAGCTCAGACTGTCAGTCTGAAAGATTCCAGCGCAAGGCCGGAATAGCTCACTCGGCCACTACCTTCACGAAGAAGGAAGCGGTAATCTCCGGGTGGAGGGCCACCTTGGCGGGGAAATCGCCGGTGGTCTTGATGGTCTCGACCTCGATGGACTTCGGGTTCACCGGAGCCTTGTCGGACAGAGCGATGGCGATAGCCTCGTTGGAAATACCACCGAACAGCTTGCCGGACTCGGACACCTTGGCGGCGATCTCGACGGTAGTGCCCTCGATAGCGTCCTTGGCGGCAATAGCTTCCTCACGGGTAGCAACGGCCTTGGCCAGACGAGCGCGCTTCATAGCGGTAATCTGAGCCTCAGCACCCTTGGTCCAGGCGAAAGCCAGGCCCTGCGGGAACAGGTAGTTGCGAGCGTAACCGGACTTGACGTCGACGACGTCACCGGAGTGGCCCAGGTTGGCCACGGTCTGGGTAAGAATAACCTTAGTTTCAGCCATTGTTCAAAGCCTCCCTAACTCAGCGACCCGAGGTGGCGTACGGCAGCAGAGCCATCTCGCGGGCGTTCTTGATAGCCTTCGAGAGTTCGCGCTGCTCCTGAACGGTCACACCGGTGATACGACGGGAACGGATCTTGCCGCGATCGGAGATGAACTTGCGCAGCAGCGCAACGTCCTTGTAATCGATCTCGGTGATCTTGGCGGCCTTCAAGGGGTTCGGCTTCTTCTTGAACGGCTTGACCGGCGGTTGCGGCCTCTTACGTGACATGATGTTCTCCTTGTAAATCTTGATATTGATTGCTGCTAATCAGCGGGTAAGTATCGATCAGAACTCCGGATCGGAATCGTCACCGCCACCGAAATCGGAGGAAGCGCCGAACGTGGAGAAGCTGCCGGAATCAGCGGAGCCGGCGTTGCTCCACGGATCAGTTGCCGGAGCGGACTGTGCGGCCGGGTTGGACGGGGCAAACTGCTGGGAATATCCAGCGCCACCCTGATAACCGCCCTGATAGCCACCCTGGTTGCCGTAGCCCTGACCGGGCTGCTGGCCACCTTGGAAGCCGCCGTTGGAACGACCCTGGAAGCCGCCCTGGCTAGCCTGACGGGTCACCTGTGCAGTGGCACGAGTCAGAGACGGGCCGATTTCATCGACTCGCAGCTCAACAACCGTGCGCTGGGTACCATCTTGGGCCTGGTAGGAACGCTGGGTCAAGCGACCCTGCGCGATAACGCGCATGCCCTTGGACAGACTGTTGGCGATGTTGGAGGCCAACGACGAAGTACGACCATCCCAAGCCGAGCAGTTCATGAACAGCGTATCGCCGTCCTCCCACTGATTCGTGTTGCGGTTGTACTGACGAGTGGAAGCCGCAATGGTGAAGTTCACCACAGTGGAACCGCTGCCAATAGTACGCAGCTCAGGATCGCGGGTAAGGTTACCGACTACGGTAATAATCGTTTCGCCTGCCATGCCATTGCCTTCTTACTTACCAGCTATTCAGCTGACTTAACGCTTAATTCAGCCCTTACGAAGAATCTTCGTACGGATCACGGATTCGTTGAGGTTAAGAACACGGTCAAGCTCATCGCTGGTAGCGGGCTCGGCGGTGTACTTCACCACGACGTAGTTGCCTTCAGTCTTACCGGCAATCTCATAGGCGAGCTTGCGACGGCCCCAGTAATCGGGCTCATCGAAAGAACCGCCTTCCTTGGTGACGAGTTCCAGATACTGCTCGGTCAGCTTCTTCAGACCGCGCTCATCCAGCTCAGGATCGGCGATGAACATCAGTTCGTACTTGTGCGCAGACATCACCCACCTCCTTCGGACTATTCGGCCACGGACGTTCCGTGGCAGGAGTGTGTATGCGTGTTAATCATAGGGTGATGCAGATGCACTTCACCCTGTGAGCAACTTGCCTATCCTATGGTCAGGGCGAGACAGTGCCGCATGTTCATCAACGATTGCAGCACTCTTACAACACAGCCTCACTTCACGGCACGCGCTGCGGTGGGGTGCTAGTACACTGGTTAAGGCTAAAAACACTGCAACACAAAAGGATGCGAAAGCATGTCGGCAATTCTTGAAGGCACTCCGGATAAACGACTCGTTTTGGTCACGGGCCGCGCCTACCCCGAGCTGGCCGAGAAAGTGGCCGAATGCCTGGGCACTGAGGTTCTCGAGACCACCGCTTACGACTTTGCCAACGGTGAGATGTACGTGCGGTTCACCGAGCCGGTGCGCGGTGCGGACGTGTTCGTGCTGCAGTGTCATTCGGGCGATATCAACAAGTGGATCATGGAACAGCTCATCATGATCGACGCTTTGAAGCGCGCCTCCGCCAAGTCGATTACCGTGGTGGCCCCGTTCCTTGGCTATTCTCGTCAAGACAAGAAGCACCGCGGCCGCGAGCCCATCACCGCTCGCCTGATTTTTGACCTGTTCCGTTCCGCCGGCGCTGACCGCATTATGACGGTTGATCTGCATGCCGCCCAAGAGCAGGGTTTCTTCGATGGCCCGGTCGACCATCTGACCGCCATGCCGGTGCTGCTTGACTATGTGCGTTCCGCCATTGACCTGAACAACACCACCATCGTCTCCCCTGATGCCGGCCGTATCAAGGTGTCCGAGCAGTGGGCCGCCAAGTTGGGCAACCTGCCGCTGGCCTTTATCCATAAGCAGCGCGACATCACCCGTCCGAACCACGCCGAGGCACACGGCATCATCGGTGATGTCGACGGTCGCGATTGTGTGGTGATCGACGATATGGTCGACACCGCCGGCACTATTTGCGAGGCCGTGCGCACCCTGAACGAATCCGGCGCCAAGTCGGTGACGCTGGTCGCCACCCATGGCTTGCTCTCCGGCCCGGCTGTGGAACGGCTGTCTCGTTGCGGCGCTCATGAAATCGTGTTCATGGATACCGTGCCGATTCCCGAGGAAAAGCGTCTGCCGAATATGACCGTGCTGTCTTGCGCGCCTCTGCTGGCCGCCGGTATCCGTTCCGTGTTCGAGGAAGGTTCCGTGGCGATTCTGCTGGAGGGGCTTCCCGAGGACATGCGTCCGCGCAATATCTACGCGTGATTGCTCTATTTCGATATTCATAAGGTCGTCACTTGATTGCGACGACCTTTTCTATGTATCGCGACACCTTATTTGTATTACCAGCTCCTCTTAGCGACAGAAATTTAGGAAATGAGTCCTATCTTCCTGAAATCCTGTCACTGAGCACAACTGAGCGACAGGATTTTAGGAAGATAGGACTCATTTCCGAAAATCCTGTCACTAAGACGAAGTCAGCGACAAGATTTCAGGACGAAGCCGATTCTTTCCTAAAATTCTGTCGCTAACAGACAAATAAAACTAGGAATGCCTCAGATAAAGGCGCGTTCGCCGAAGATGGCGGTGCCGACGCGCACGATGGTGGAGCCCTCTTCGATGGCATAGGCCATATCGTGGGTCATGCCCATGGAAAGCTCCTTACAGCTGGCAGTGCCTTCTGCACCGGAGGCCAGAATCTGGTCACGGGTACGGCGCAGATGCGCAAAGCCCGCACGAATGGCACGTTCGTCGTCCACATGGGCGCCGATGGTCATCAGTCCCTGCAATTCAAGGCCACCCATGGCACCGATACGCTGCGCCAAATCGATGGCATGGCTCGGAGCACACCCCGACTTGGATTCCTCGCCGGATTCGTTGACCTCCAGCAGCACTCCGACCGTGATGCCGCGCATGGTGGCGCGGCGCGCAATCTTCTCCGCCAGTTCGATGGAATCCACCGATTCGATGGTGTTCACCACCGGCAGCACTTTGCCGATTTTATTGGCCTGCAATTGGCCGATGAGATGGAACGGAATATGATTCGCGGCATTGGCCGATGCACCAGTCGAATCGGAATCACCGACGCCGTTCGCAGCGCCAGACGCCGCTGCGCCGTTGAAAGCCCCAGCCTCGCCAATCACGCCCAACGACATTCCACGCTCCGAAAGCAAGCGCGTCAATCCCGGAGCCTTGACCGTAACCTCCTGCGGCCGATTCTCGCCGATGAGATGGATACCGGCACCAATCGCGGCCATAATCTCGCCAACGTCACGCGTTTTGGTGGCGGCCAAGAGCTGCACCGAACCAGCTTCCCGCCCGGCCATGGATTCGGCCGCAGCGATACGATCAAGCACCCGATGCACGCCGTCCGTGATCTCCTGTGCCCGCGATTGATCGATGACCTCGTTGGCGAGGTCCTTGTGATCCATATATGCCGTCATTATTGCTCTCCCCAGTGAATCGACACCCCATCATACCCCGCATATGAGAAAGCCTCCCGCCGCTGTTCAACAGTGGGAGGCTCACCCAATGGAAGGAGAATAGAGGGGTAAGAATTATCGTCTGAGCCAGACCCTCATCTGGCCGACCTCGCGGTTGGCCCATGAGTAGTACGGCACCAGTGTCAGTATGGCTGCTTCAGTGGCTGGCGCAACGTCGGCGGACGCATATAGCGCGGCGTCATCGCTATCAGCCTGCTCACGCACAGCCGGCAACGAGACGGTATCCACACCGCCCAGCAAATCAGACTGGAACTCGGTCTTAGCGGCAGCGGCATCAACGCCATCGGCCAAACGGTAGTTCCACAGATCACCGGGGTTGTCGGCCTGCTCGACGCAGTAGACCAGCAGGCCGCGCATGACGGTCACCTGGCCGGCGTCGGAACGCACTCGGGAGTTGGCACGCACGAACTTGACGGACATATCAAGCTCCAACGTATCGCCCGCGTTGACCATCAGATACACAAAGCCATCTTCAGGCTGAGCCACGGCAGACTTGCCATTGACGGTCAGTGCATAAGAGCCCAAGGCCAACCGGGGACACGCAGTCCGAATCGGACCGAGCTGTCCGTAGCGCTGGCGGGCAGGCTCACCGTGTATTCCACGTGACCGTTCCACGGGAAGTCAGAACGCTGTTCAACCGTGAGTCCGGAAGCGAACTCGGCCTTATTGGCGATGAACTGGTGGCTGAGCACGGTCTTGCCACCGTCGCGCTCGGTGTAGATGTAGCGGTCCACGGAAGCACAGGTCTCACCGTACATCGTATCGTTCGGCAGATCGTAGTCGTAGGTGAACGACTCGCCCACGTGGGTGGAACCGATTGCACCGGTGACATACATACGACGGGTGACGATGTTCTTCCAGAAACGCTTGGCGGTGTCGATCAGCCCCTGATCCTACATGGGTCACGCCGGTGCACAGGTAGCCGACGCGCACGGCGTGGCCGTCGGCACCGTGAATCTTGCCTTCTTCGGGGCCGAAGTTGGCGTCCAGACAGTCGGCCATCTTCTTGGCGACCTCAAGGGCCTGCTCATTGCCGGTCACCTGATGGTAGGCGACGGCGGCCTCGATGTAGTGACCCGTCACATACATCTCGTGGCTCTGCTGAATCAGGCTGAAGCGCGGGCGGTCGGCCCATACGCCGGACTTGACCTGATACGGAGTGTCCAAGTAGCCGTCCGGCTGCTGAGCGCGGGCGATGAGATTGACCGTGCGATCGCACAGCGCCTTGAGTTCGGGATCCGGATGGTAGGCCAGCGCATAAGCGGCTTCCTCAAGCCACTTGTAGACGTCGGAATCCTGGAACACCATGCCGTGGGAATTCGTCGTCCAATTCGCCGGCGACAACCTTCAGATTGGCGACCGCGTGGCTTTTGTTGTCAGCCAGCTGGTTGCCAGCCGGGTCGTCAGGCACTGTGGTGTCGATTTCGTCGTTCATCACTCACCACTGGTAGGGGATGACGGATTCGACGATCTGGTCGCGACGCCGCGCTGGAACGTCAGCATGTCGAGAAACTGCGGTCCCTCAAGGTCGACGGTCTACTCATCGTGCAGCGCGAAACCAACCCCCGGCCCACGCTTGGCCATGACTGGGGCGTGCCACTGGTCTACGTCTACGGCCCCTCCACCGATACCGAAGATTGTTCGGTCACCTGTGACAATGTGGACGCCGGTTGCATGGCCGTCAACCATCTCGTTTCTTGCGGTCGCCGGCACATCGCCATTATCGGCGGCGGCGAAACCTATACCGCTGCCACCGACCGCACCAAGGGTGCGCTCGAGGCACTGGCTGAGCTGGGCATCGAACCGGCCGGACCAATCCGGTATGGCAAGTGGGATGAGAGTTGGGGCCGCGCCGCCACCCGCCTGCTGCTCGATCAGGGCGTCACGTTTGACGCTGTGGTCTGCCAAAACGACCAGCTGGCCCGAGGCTGCATTGACGTGCTCAAGCAGCAGGATCTACGCATTCCGGATGACGTCGCCGTTATCGGCCGACGATAACTGGTCGGTACTGACCTCCAGCTCGGGGCCCGCACTGACGTCAATCGACAACGAAACCGAAACTATCGGACGGCGTGCGGCATGATACTTGGTCGATGCCATCGACGGCAACCTGCATCACGGTGTCGACTACGTACCCTGCCGCCTTATCCAGCGCGAATCCACCCTCCCGCTGGACTGATATCAATCGATACCCTACCGCTTCTTGGTTTTGCGGCCCTTTAAGTAGATGTCGATGACGATCCATACGCCGAGGGCGAAGGCCACGACGTAGCCCATGAAGCCGATGACCGGAATGCCGAAGATAATCGGCTTCATGCCGGCGTAGTAGACAATCGACGAGCCAACGAACAAACCGACCACAATCAGGGCCATCGTCAGACGATTCACCATATCCGAAAGCAGCTGGAACGGCTCTTCGGAGCCGACCAGTTCCATGTTGACACGCAACTGACCACGGGTCAGCATACGGGCCACGGTCTTGAGTTCGGTCATGGTGCTGAGCGTGGCATGCAAAGCCTGATGCCCCTCAACGACCAGCGACTTGATCTCGTCTTTGGTGGCGTTCTTCAGCGATTTCGACGTGGCGATATGGTCGGAAATGATTTCGATCATATTCACATCAGGAATGAACTCGTCCAGCAAGCCTTCGAGCGTAACCAACGCGCGGCCGATGGTGGTCACCGTACTGGGCACCTCAATGTTGTGGCGGCCGGCCATCTGCGTCAGCGCGGTCAGGAAGGCGGCGATGTCCAGTTCGGCCAAATCCACGGTGCCGAATTCCTTGACGATCACGTCCAAATCGGCCAACAGCGCGGGATAGTCCTCCGGATCGGCCTCGGTGCCGGCGAATCGCAGCAGCCCCTCGGCCAGAGCGGGCGAATCCTGTTTGGCGACGGCGAAAATCATTTCTTTGAGGACTGTACGGGTGCGCTGGTCGAGCCGACCGGTCATACCGAGGTCGATAAGTACAATCTGGCCGCCCCGGATGAGGATATTGCCGGGATGTGGGTCGGCGTGGAAGAAGCCGTCGTCGAGAATCTGTGTGGCGTAATTGTCGACGAGCTTGGTGCCGATCTCCTTCAAGTCATAACCGGCGTCGATGAGCTGGCCCGGGTGGGAGACGGAGATGCCGTCGATGTACTCCATGACCACCACATGCTCGGTGCACAGTTCGGCGTACACCGTCGGGCAGTCCATGTATTTGAATCGGGCGGCGAAACGCTTGAATTCGGCGAGATTGCGGGCCTCGATCAGAAAGTCAGTCTCCGATTCGAAGGTGTCCCACAGCTCCTCGACCACGCCCTTCAGGTCCACGATCTGTGAGGTGCGAATCACCTTAGTGGCGGCCTTGGCTATGGAGCGCATGATGGAGACGTCCTGGGCCATGATTTCGCGCACACCCGGGCGCTGCACTTTAATGGCCACATCTTCACCGGTTTTCAGCGTGGCGCGATGTACTTGCGCCAGTGAAGCAGAGCCCAACGGCTTGGGGTCGATATGCGCGAACATCTCGTCGGCGGGACGCCCGTATTCGGCGGCAAGCACATCCAACACCGTGGAATACGGCATTGGGTCGGCGTCGGCGCGCAGTTTGGCGAGTTCGTCGCAGAAGCTTTGCGGCAGAATCTCGGAGCGCATCGACAGAATCTGGCCCACTTTGACGAACGTGGGGCCGAGCGCCTCGAACATGAGGCGCATTTTGACCGGAGTCAGGCCGTGCAGCACGTCAAATTGCTCGACGATTCTGGTGATCTGCCCGAGTCGTTTGATCTTGCCACGGCGCGTCAGATGGTAGCGCGTGGCGAAATCGTTCCTGCGTCCGAACAATGCCAGCGTTTCGTCGGATACGCTGGGGGTCGCCTTGTCAACGGTCCGCTTGAGCGTGTCCGACGTGTCGGCGAATCGGTTCGCTGCCGCCTCACGTTCGGCTTTCGCAGGCGTCAGAATAGGGTCGACCCTGCTGGAAAGCGGGGTCGACTCTGATTCCGGCGTAGTGCGTGTGGGCTTGGTCACTCGGCCTTGCCCTCGTCAGCGGGCTTGTCGGCGGCGCTGGTGTCGGCTGCGGCAGCAGCTTTGTCGCCGGCTTCGGCAGCGGCCTTCTTGACGTCATCCACCGTCTCGCTCATCTTGCGCTTGAGCTCGGTGTTCAGGGCCTTGCCCTGCTCAACGGTGATCTCGCCCTTCTTGACGAGCTCATCGACAAGCTCGCTGCTCTTCTCATATCCGGTGGCAAGGGCACCGATGCCCGCCAGCAGGACCTTGCGCAGGCCATCGCCCAAATCAAAATCAGCCATGATACCCCTCCTTCGAGGTCCGACATGGCCTGGTGCCATGTCTCGTACCACCAAGCCTAGCGCAAACAACAGGGCAATGTACTAGACCCTCAGACTGATTTCGACTGATTTTTCGCTGATTGGTACTTACCGAGGCCTCACCGAGAATTCACCGAGGACGTTCGGCGGCAGCCTTGCGCGCGTTGGTGGCTACTTGATCGATCCGGGCGAGCTCCTTGGCCTGTTCGGGGGTCTGATCGGACGTATCGAACGTACCGTAACGACGAGTCACGGCGGTTTCGATAAGGAAATCGCTGATGGCGGGGTTTTTAGGCAGCAACGAGCCGTGCATGTAGGTGCCGATCACGTTGTGCACGCGCGCGCCCTCGGTATGGTCTTCGCCGTTGTTGCCACGGCCATCCTGATCGACCGTGCCGAGCGGCTGTACGCCGTCGCGCAGGAATGTCTGGCCGGAGTGGTTTTCGTAACCAATCACATCGCCGAATTGATCAGAGTGCTCAACCAGATTGCCAATCATGCGCACGTCCTGGCCTACGGTGTAGGCACCGATGACGCCGATGCCGTCCAGTCGGGTACCGTCCACGGTTTCGAAGTATTCGCCGAACAGCTGGTACAGGCCGCAAATCATAAGCATAGGGGTACCGTCTGCGGCCAGCGAGCGCAGCAGGTCGGCACGCATGTAGAAGTCATCAATAATCTTCTTTTGACCGGTGTCCTGACCACCACCGCCCAGAATGAGATCGACATGTTCCGGCCAGTCATCACCCTGATTGTATTGGTGAATAACCGGCTCATAACCGTACAGGCTCAGTCGACGTCTGACAGTCAGCACATTGCCCGAGTCACCGTAGATGTTCATGTCCTTCGGGTACAGGGACATGATGTCGATTATCTTGCTCATGTCACGTTCTCCTTGTCGATATCCCCGCCGGTGGGAAGTGGAGAGTTCCCGATCCGGGCTATTTCTACTCTCCCGCTGGCGGGAGGTGGCGCGAAGCGCCGGAGGGTGGTTACTTGCCTACGCCTGCGTCTCGCACTTCGGTGATGCGGCCCAGTACTGCTCGGGTCTTGAGCATGGCGGTGTACGTGCAGTAGACGTGTTTGCGTTTGCCGGGGTTGGTGTTCACGAATGCGGTGACAGCCTGCTCGAGGTCGGTGTTCGTATTGGCGACCGGCACTTGGTCGTAGCCCAGTCGCAATGCCATATCCCAAGCGCGCACGCCGGAGACCATGTTTACACCGGACTCGCGCAGTGAGGTAAAGTCCACATCCCACAGCCAGCTCATGTCGCGTCCGTCCGCATATTCGTCGTTGATGGCGATCATGGTGTCCGCGCCGGCCGGACTGAAGCTGGCCAGCGAGAGACGGAAGCCCATTGGATTTTTGACCAGCAGTAGCTCGACCGGGGATCCGTTCACATCGATGACCTCGCCGCGCCCGAATGCCGGGGTGACGCGGGAAACCGCGGCGATGAGATCGTCTGCGGATACGGCACAGGCATTGGTTGAGGCTACGGTTTTGGCGGCAGCAGTGTTGTCTTGCATTACCGCACGGGCCACAGCCAGTGCGGCTGCGGCGTTGTAGAGGTTGTAGACGCCTTCGAGTTTGACATCGGTGGCGTAGTCTTGGCCGTCCATGTGGAAGGTGGCATGGTGGTCACCAACCGCGGTGAGGGTCACGTCGGCGGGAAGGTCATGCTGACCACCCTCCGGCGCTGACGCGCCACCTCCCGCCAGCGGGAAGCCATCTTCCCGCCCCCGCTGGCGGGGGCTGTCCGACACAGTCGGACTGGGGGTGGTTGTCGTTTCCGCACTTACCGTCGTGCCCATATCGTCATCGGACGGGAAGAAGTGCTTCAAATCGTCCGTAAGACCGAAGTAGCGCACCGCAGTGCCGGCCGGCACTTTGGCAGCGAGCGCTGCAATACGCGGATCCTCGCGGTTGAGCACCACGGTTCCGGTGGTAGCTTCAGCCACATGGCTTAACAGGTGGGCAGTCGTGTCGATTTCGCCGAAGCGGTCAAGCTGGTCGCGCATCACGTTGAGCAATAGGGCATAACGGGGCTTGACCTGCTTCACGAAATGCACGGCATACGCCTCATCCAATTCCAGCACGGCGATGTCGGCGTCCAGTTTGCCGGCAAGATTCACCTCGGTGAGCAACGCGGAGACCACGCCACGCACGAAGTTCGAGCCGGTGGGATTGGTGAATACCTTCAATCCCAAATCAGAAAGCATCGAAGCGACCATGCGGGTGGTGGTGGTCTTGCCGTTCGTGCCAGAAACCAGTACCACGCCGAGCGGCAGCTGATCCAGTGTGCGAGACAAGAATCCGGGGTCGATTTTCTCCACGACCTTGCCTGGCAACGCCGAACCACCATGTTTGGTGATGCGGGAAGCGAAGCGAATCAATCGGCCTACAGCCACGGTGGCAAACATGATCACACCCCCTGATTGGCGTTGTAATCCTGCGGCATGTCCTTGAACTTGGACGTGGCGCCGAGGAAGGCGAGGTGGAAGGTCTCGGTCGGACCGTTACGGTGCTTGGCCATGATGATGTCGGCCTCACCGGGACGGTCTTCCTTGTCATAGAAGTCCGGGCGGTGCACCAGGAACACCACGTCGGCGTCCTGTTCGATCGAACCGGATTCACGCAAATCGGAGAGCTGCGGCTTCTTGTCGTTACGCATTTCCGGGCCACGGTTCAGCTGGGACAAGGCCACAACCGGCACTTCGAGTTCCTTGGCCAAGAGCTTCAGGGCACGGGAAAATTCGGAAACCTCCTGCTGGCGGGATTCCACGGCTTTACCCGAGGTCATGAGCTGCAGGTAGTCGATGACCACGAGCTTCAGGTCATTGGTCTGCTTGAGTCGGCGGCACTTCGCACGGATCTCCATGAGGCTCATGTTCGGGCTGTCGTCAATGAAGAACGGCGCGTTTTGCATCTTGTTCCAGAAATTGTTCAACGTGTTCCAGCGTTCGGGCGTGATATCGTCCGCGCGACGCAAGGCGGCCATCGGAATATTGGTCTCGGCGGAGATAATGCGCTGAGCAAGCTCCACCTTGCTCATCTCGAGGCTGAATACCACGGAAGTCATGTTGTGATGCAGCGCTGCGGCACGGGCGAAGTCGATGCCAAGCGTGGACTTGCCCATGGCCGGACGTCCTGCGACGACGATCATCTGTCCGGGCTGCAGACCTTGGGTTACGTCATCAATGTCTCGGAAGCCGGTCGGCACGCCCTTCTGGACCAGACCGTTCTGCAGTTTGTCCAACTGGTCGAGCGCGTCATGCACCACCGGGCCGATGGCGGCATAGTCCTGACGGACCTTGCCCATGGACATCTCATAGATTTCGGACTGGGCAAGATTGACCACATCCTCGGCCTGTGAGCCTTCGGCAGAGTAGCCGAGCTGTGCAATCTTGGTGCCGGCAGCAATCACGTTACGCAGAATCGCCCTTTGGTGGACGATTTCGGCGTAATACATGGCGTTAGCAGCGGTAGGGACGGAGGCCACCAGACTATGCAGATAATCCGCGCCGCCAACTTTCTCAAGATTGCCATCGGCAAGCAGCTGGTTGGCCACAAGCACCACATCCACCGGCTGGCTGGCGGAGAACAGATCAATGATGGCGTTATATATCGTCTGATGCTTCGGCTGGTAGAAGTCGGTCACGTCGATGGTCTGCGACACCTCGCCGATGGCATCCTTGCTCATCAGCATGCCGCCGAGCACGGCCATTTCCGCGTCGTCGTCATGCGGCGGCACGCGGTCAAAAATCGGGTCGCCAGCAGCTGTCGCCCCGGATGCCCCGCTACGGCTGCCACGATCGGCGCCGCCCTGATAGCTGGCGCCGCCCGAGTAACCGCCTTGATATGAAGTGTCGTTTCCTTCTGCCATAGCCACCAAGTATAGAGAGAGCAGCGCCCGACGGAAGATATCGTACGGTAACGAAGTAATTACGTGAATATGCGAGCGCCGGAAGATACCGCCCCCAGAAGCCTCCACTCCGTATTTCGCCACCGCAAAAAGGGAAGATGCGATGACTTACATATTGGTATGTGCTTATGCGTTTTTATGCACAACCAATTCAGCAGTTATTCATCAATGAGACATCGCGGCAACACGCGGAAGCTGAAATGTGGATAGAGAAAAAAGTTATCCACATTTGGGGGATAACTTTGGGGATAATCCACTGAGTTATCCACACATGGGGGATAACTTGGTGGACAAAGGGGGGATAACTTGATGTAGTCCTTAAAGCTGCTTGCGCGATGAAACAATGCATGGTATGCGTGTGAGCGTGCACATAGATCCTTCCTCCGCCGACGGCAATAGCCGAACCGTCAATCGCCGCATCATCGCGCTGGCATTGCCTACCTTTGGTCAGCTCATCGCCGAGCCGACCTTTGTGCTTATCGACACGGCCATCGTTGGCCATATTGGAGACACGGCGCTTGCGGGTCTTTCCATCGGTTCCACCATCATTCTGACCGCCGTTGGGCTATGTGTTTTTCTGGCCTACTCGACCACCGCACAAGTGGCGCATCTGCTCGGTGCGGGGCACCGCCGCGAAGGTTTGCAGGCCGGTATCGACGGACTTTGGCTGGCTTTGGGCATCGGCATCGTGCTGGGTCTTGGCCTATTCGCTGGAGCCGAGCCGTTATGCCAGGCGCTGGGCGGGAAAGGTGCTGTTTTGGACCAGGCGGTCGCCTATACACGCGCCATTGTGCTGGGTGCCCCTGGCATGTTGCTGGTATACGCAGCGAACGGCATCTTCCGCGGATTGCAGAAAGTGCGCATCACCCTGATTGCGGCGGTGAGTGGCGCCGTAATGAACGCGGTACTTGATGTGCTGTTCGTAATCGTGCTGCACTGGGGTATTGCCGGCTCGGGCATAGCGACCCTGATAGCGCAATGGTATATGGGACTGTTTCTGGTCGCGCCGGCCATTCTCTGGGCGCGCGCGGACGGAGCGAGCCTCAGACCGCGGATTGCCGGCATCGCTGCAGCAGGCGGCGACGGACTACCATTGTTCATCCGCACGCTGGCGATTCGCGCGGCGATGGTGGCTACCGTCGCCTGCGCGGCGCGCATGGGTACCTCTGTGCTCGCTGGTTTTCAAGCGGTGAACTCCTCTTGGAATTTCGCGATGAACATGCTGGATTCAGTGGGTATTGCCGGGCAAACGCTTGTGGCCACCGCATTGGGTGCGGGCAGTGTAAGCCGAGCCCGTCAATTGACCCGAGCAACCGGGCGTGCAGGACTGGTGACCGGCGCAATCATCGGTGTGGTCTTTGCAATAGTCGGACTATTTGCCGGACACCTGTTCTCCCCCACGCCGCATGTTCAGATACTGATTGCCGTTGGCATGGTGGCTATGGGCGTGTTCTTCCCCTTACAAGGTTGGATGATGGCGATTGACGGCATTCTGATTGGTGCGCGCGATTACCGCTATCTGGCCGGCACCTGCACATTGACTGCTGTGGTCTATATTGCCCTGATACTGGTGTTGGCCAGTATCGTGACACCGATAATGCCTAATGATCTGTCACGGACCGCGATGCTCTGGGCAGCGTTCAACGTGGTGCTGATGGGCGGACGAGGCCTGTTCAACGGACTGCGCGTGCGGTCGGACGTCTGGATGAAGTAGTTCACAACAATCACGGCCGCACTTCTCTCCCCCACCCGGCTGCGCCGGGAGTCCCCTCGTCAGAGGGGACTTGGATTGCTACATCGCGGCGCGCACGGCTGCGTACATGCCATGCACAATCTGTTCACGCCACTTGGACCAGCCGTATTGTTTGGTGATGCTCTCGCCGGCGGTGGCACCCAACGACGAGCCATCAGCACGGGTCAGATCGAACAGCATATCAAGCAAGAGCTTGTTATGGTGTAGACGGTCGGCCAGTTCCTCAGCCACGGCCGGGTCGTTGGGATCCTTGCCTGTGGCATATTCGGATAGTGTCAGATGCTCACGTACCAGCACGGTGACCCAATCGATAATCTCCGACGCATACCCCATACGTTTGAGAATCACCGGTACATGGCGAGCTCCTTCGGCGGCATGATCGCGCACGAATGCTCGCTTGCCGATATCGTGGGTGATGCCCGCCAGAAGCAATGCCTTGAAATGGTCGTCGTCATATCGGCCGCCGGACGGCGTCTCGCGGGTCAGCCGCGACGCGACCTCCACCATATGCCGGTCGATGGTGTACCGGTGGGCGGCCGAAGCGGACGGACGATTGCGGATGCCGAGCCATTCGGGCATCCACCGGCCGGGAATATCCACAAAGTCAATGCTCTCCCACACATCCAACAACTCAGGCCCACAGGCCAGCAGCCGGACGAACAGTTCGCGCGACTCATCATCCCATTGGTTGTCATGAATCGGACAGTTTTTGAGGTTGACGAGTGTGGACGGGTTGATGGGCAGCCCAAATTCTCCGGACGCCACAGCCGCGCGCAGCGCCAATGTCGCATTCTTGGCAGGATCGACGCCGGGGGCCAACACCAGTTCGCCCTCATGTTTGGCCACACCGGGAGCCACCACATCGAATTGCGGGGCCTCGCGTCTGCCGCCTGCGCGCTGCGAAAACATCTGGAAGAACGCGAATCGCGGCTTTTCATGGGTGAGCGAATGTTCGGCACGCGAAGCGGTGGAATCCAGCGAAAAGGAAATGCGCCGGCCTATGCGGGCGAGCAGCGTCTGCAGATCGTCAATGGAATAGGCGGCACGCTCGTTCTCCGGCCACGTCGGATCGGCAAGACCCAACATGGCAGCCACCTTGGCCTGATACGGCGTAAGCAGCAGATTGGTGTCTTTCCCGGCCGCCAGATGAATACAATCGCGAACGTCAAGCAAGCGTTCAACGGCCTCATCGTAGATGCCATGCGGGCGGTCGGCCAGCCATGAAGCGGCAAGCGCGGAGACCAGCACCGAATCACGCAAGCCTCCGCGGGCCTCTTTGATATCGGGCTGATTGATGTATTGAAGACGGCCGAACTCGTCCAGTCGAGATTTAGCCGAGTCGAGCAGCTCGGGCAGCCTCTTGCGCGCGGCCTTGCGCCATCGTTCCAAGATGGAGGTGGCAGTGGTCTGTATCAGTTCCGCATCTCCGACGATAGGTTTGACATCAAGCCACCCCATGGCGGCGGGCAGGTCATGATCAGTGACCTCCTCGCACTGGGCGCGGGTGCGAATCGAATGGTCGAGGTCCAAGCCGCTATCCCACAGGGGGTACCAAAGTTTATTGGCCAGTTCATTGAGTTGCTGGTCGTTGAGGGCGCGGGGCTCATAGATGATGACCAGGTCAAGGTCCGAGCTGGGGCCGAGCTGCCCTCGGGCGAGGGAACCGACCGCAGCGAAGCCGATACCGGAATCGGGCACGCTGAATGAAACACCTTTGCAGGCTTCTTGCCATAACTCGGTGAGGCATTGCATGGCCAATTCCGTGCGGGCCTTACGCTTGGCTGAACCATTCCGGTAGATGCCAGCGTCATCCGGCTGGCTCATATCCATGAATCGTTGCTTCAAGCCATCTACTGCTGACGCCATCGCTCCATCTTTCATCGATGATTATGTCATTTCGCGTTTCAAGGGGCTGATTTGTCGTTTCCCGGAGGTCTATCTCCGCTTCAAGGGGCTGCCACCAATTCGTATACAGCTTATTCGGAGATCGAGCTCTACGTCATTCCGCCATTTTCAGAGCGCGGATACTTCACCAACAGCCCCTTGAAACGGAAGTAGACCTCCGGAACGGGATGAATCAGCCCCTTGAAGTCCAAGTACCCCAACCACCACAAAAATCCCCGCACGGCCATACGGCAGCGTGCGGGGATCTGTCTATTTGATAGCCCGAACCTCTCTCAGGGGAACGGACGCCTATCAGATTGCGGCGGAACCGGTCTCGCCGGTACGCACGCGGGTCACGGAGTCAAGCGGAGCGACCCACACCTTGCCGTCTCCGATGGTGCCGGAGCCAGCGGACTTAACGATCACACCGACCAGCGTCTCGGCGTCGGCGTCATCGGCCAGCACCTCAATGCGAATCTTCGGAATCAAATCCACGGTGTATTCGGCGCCACGGTAGACCTCAGTGTGACCGCGCTGACGGCCGTAGCCGTTAGCCTCGGACACGGTCAGACCGTGCACACCGGCGGCCGCGAGGGCCTCCTTGACGTCATCGAGCTTATGAGGCTGAATGATAGCGGTGATCAGCTTCATTTCACTTCACCTCCTTGAGAACGGAGCTGGCAGTACCAGCAAAATCGTAAGCACGTTCACCCTGGTCGGCAAGGTCGATGCCGCCGACTTCCTGGGCTTCGGTGACGCGCCAGCCGATGGTCTTCTCCAGAGCGAAGGCGATGATCGCGGTGATCACTGCGGAGTAGAGGATGGCGACGAGAGCGATGACCAGCTGAACGACGAGCTGCTTCCAGTCGCCACCAGCCAGCAGACCAGTGCCTTCACCGAAGAAGCCGATGAGGATAGTGCCGGTGAAACCACCAACGCCATGCACGCCGACGACGTCGAGGGAGTCATCGTAACCGAACTTGAACTTGAGACCGCAGGCCAGGCAGGTCAGAACACCAGCGATGGCGCCCATCACGATGGCCCACAGCGGGGAAACCACATCGGCGGCCGGGGTGATGGCAACCAGACCGGCGACCATACCCGAGGCGGCACCCATAGCGGTGTAGTGACCGGAGCGAATCTTCTCGGTGAAGCCCCACGAAAGCATTGCGGCGGCGGTAGCAGCGGAAGTGGAAACCCAAGCGTAACCAGCCGTGCCGTTGGCGGCGAAGGCGGAACCGGCGTTGAAGCCGAACCAGCCGAACCACAGCAGGAAGGCACCGAGCATCACGAACGGCACGTTGTGCGGACGGAACGGTTGAGTGCCGAAGCCCTTACGCTTGCCGATGATGAGCACGATAATCAGGGCGGCAACTGCGGCGTTGATGTGGACGACCGTACCACCTGCGAAATCGTGGGCGGCGGCGCCGATGGCCTTGGAGATGGCGCCGTCAGCAGACAGCAGACCGCCGTTCCAGACCATGTGGGCCATCGGAGCGTAGTCGAAAGTGACCCACAGCGCCACGAAGATCATCCAGGTGCTGTACTTCACACGCTCGGCGATGGCGCCGCAGATCAGGCCGACGGTAATCATCGCGAAAGCGACCTGGAAGGCAACGTCCACGGAAACCGGGTAGTTGTTGCCGTTCAGACCGGTGGCGGTAAACACGCCATCCTGAGCCACCATGGAGTCCTTCAGCAGGAAGCCGCTGGCCGGATCGCCGAAGATGCCGCCGATGTCGGAACCGGCGTAAGCAATCGACCAACCCCACAGAGTCCAGATAATCATGGTGACTGACAAGGCAGCCGCCTCAAGCATCAGCATGTTCAGGACGGCCTTAGCACGAACCATACCGCCGTAGAAGAACGCCACACCAGGCGTCATGAGGAAAACCAAGGACGCGGATGTCAGGATCCATGCGGTGTTACCGGAATCAATCGCTCCCATGTCTACCTCCCTCTCTTTCGTTCAGGGCACCGGGGGCTTTGCGCAGCCGGCGTCGACTTTGTCTCTACAATGCCGTCCCCCTTGTGGGGGCTAACAGTTTGTCAGTTAAAGCCGGTCGCGTTTTGGTTTCGTTACGACAAGTTACGCGATTGTTAAGCGTGGCTGGAAGCGTACGTGCGACCGCTCGGGGAAATTTTGGCGCGATTCCAACGGATATGACGAAGCCCCGACCATGTTTCGAGCATGATTCGGGGCTTGGTTTATAGGTAAGTCGCGCGTTTTGCGCTCTCACAACGTGGACGTTGGCTTACGCAAGAATGCCGTCTACGAAGCCTTCGGGATCGAACGGCGCCAGATCGTCCGGGCCCTCGCCAAGACCCACAAGCTTGACCGGCACGCCGAGCTCCTTCTGCACGCTGATCACAATGCCGCCCTTGGCGGAGCCGTCGAGCTTGGAAAGCACCACACCGGTGATACCGATGGCTTCAGCGAACACCTTGGCTTGAGCCATACCGTTCTGACCGGTGGTGGCATCAAGCACGAGCAGCACCTCGTCCACCGGCAGGTTCTTCTCAGTGACACGACGGATTTTGCCGAGCTCGTCCATCAGGTTCGCCTTGTTCTGCAGACGGCCTGCAGTGTCGATGATGAGCACATCCGCATTCGCTTCCTTGGCTTTGGCGGATGCCTCAAACGCGACGGACGCCGGATCGGCACCGTCCTTGTCGGCGCGGACTACCGGTACGTTGACGCGCGCGCCCCATGTCTCAAGCTGATCGGCGGCAGCGGCACGGAAGGTGTCGGCGGCGCCCATGATAACCTGCTTGTCTTCAGATACGAACAGTCGTGCCAACTTGCCAGCCGTGGTGGTTTTACCAGTGCCATTAACGCCGACCATGATGATGACACCGGGCTTGTTGGCACCCGGCTTCTCAACATTGAGGCGACGATCCGTGTCACGGCCAACCAGGTCAAGCAACTTGTCCTTCAACGTGGCTCGCACCTCGGCGGGGTCGGCCTTGCCCGTGATGCGGGCATCGGTTTTCAGATCGTCGACCAGTTGCGCGGAGGCCTCGGCGCCGACGTCCGCCAGCAGCAGTGTGTCTTCGACATCCTCCCAATCAGACTCAGACAGGTTGTCCTTGGCCAAAATGTCGAACAGCGCTTTGCCAAAGGGATTGCCGGATTTGGCGAGCTTGGCCTTGAGCCGGGTCAGGCGGGAGCCGACTGATTCCGGAGTTTCCGTCTTGGCGGGTTCGGGTGTGGACTCGGCCGCAGCCGGCTTGGCAGCAGGGCTAACGGATTCGGCGTCCGCAGCGGACTTGCCCGTCGCAGCGGTACCGGCCGCAGCACCTCCGGCTTTCTCGCTCTCTTTGGCAGCCTCAGCTTCCGCTGTCAGTCGCGCATCGGCAGCGGCCTTGGCATCGCGGGTGCGCTTATCATCGGGAGCAGTCTTGCCCATCGCACGATCCAAATCGCGCTTGCGGGACTTGCCCAGCCACACACTCAGGGCGATTACGACAATCGCCACCACAATCACGCCAGCAATGGCGAGCACAGTATTCATATCCATATCTGCCAAGTCTAGCCCGCAGACGGAATCCCCGCCGATTCCAGCCGCCGACTAAGCTGGAGTTTTATGGCACATTCTTCACGCATGACATCGCTGCAGCGGCGCGAACAGCTGATTGAAATCGGGCGGGCATTATTTGCCGCCAAAGGCTTCGAGGCAGTGAGCGTCGAGGAGATTGCGGCACACGCCAAGGTGTCCAAACCGATTGTGTACGAGCACTTCGGCGGCAAGGAAGGCCTGTACGCCGTAATCGTGGATCGTGAGATGCGAGCGCTGACCAGTGTGCTGGAAGCCGCATTGGATGACCCGACCGTAAATCCGCGCCAGATTGTGGAACGTACGGCACTGGCATTGCTCACCTATATCGAAGAGAACGCCGAAGGATTCCAGGTGCTGGTACGCGACTCGCCCAGCACCGATCCGTCCGGCTCGTTCAGCTCGCTGTTGGGCGATATCGCCGTGCGCGTTGAAGATATTCTTTCCGAAACATTCAAACGGCAGAAGCTCTCCGTTAAGGGCGTGCCATACTACGCACAGATGCTGGTGGGCATGACCGTGTTCACCGGCCAGTACTGGGCCGACCGGCCCAAGGTGAGCAAGGAGCAGCTGGCCGCGTACATCGTGGACCTGGCATGGCATGGCCTGAGCCGGCTCGATTCCAAGCCGCAGCTGTTGTTTGAAGGCGTCAAGGCCCGGAAGGAGGCCGAGCGCCGGGCCAAACGCGGGATCGATGCCGAAACACCGGTCCCGGACGGCGAGGCATCATCGCCCTTAAAGCAGACGGACCTCGACCACACGCTCAGGGAAGATTCAGGGTTGCAGAATGTGAGTTCAGGGAAGCAGGTTGCGCAACACTCTGCCGAGCCGGAAGCCGAAGTGCTACGGTTTGAACAGGAAACTGAACAGAACGACTAAATATGTGAGGACGTAAGGCTTTCATGACCAACACGGCAAAGACGCTCACCTTTGTAATCCCCGCATACAATATGGAGTCCTATCTCGACCGTTGCGTGAACTCGCTGCTTTCGGCGAGCGACACCCGCGACCTCGAAGTGCTGATTGTGGACGACGGTTCGAAAGACGGCACGCTGGAGTACGCGCGTAAGCTGGAACGCACCAATCCAGGCGTCGTGCGGGCGATTCATCAGGAGAACAAGGGTCACGGCGGCGCGGTGAACACCGGTATCGCGGCGGCGACAGGCATGTATGTCAAGGTGGTGGATGCGGACGATTGGGTCGACCCGCAGGCCATCGACACGGTTCTGGCCACGTTGCGCGCGCAACGTGAGGCCAGCGAGCCGATCGACATGCTGGTGACCAACTATGTGTATGACAAAGTGACCAAGCGCCACAAGATCGTGGTGAACTTCCGTCATGTGATGGAGACCGGCCGCGTGCTCGGCTGGGATGATCTGGGCAAGTTCGGCCTGGCTCAGTACATCATCATGCATGCGCTCACTTTCCGCACGCAGGTGGTGCGCGATTCCGGGCTGCAGTTGCCCGAGCACACGTTCTACGTCGATTTCTATTACTCGTACCAGCCGTTCCCGTGGGTGAAGCGCATCCAGTATCTCGATGTGCCGTTCTATCACTACTTCATCGGGCGTGAGGGCCAGAGCGTGCAGACCGACGTGATGATTCGCCGCGTGGACCAGCTGCGGCTCGTCAACCGGTTGATGACCGAGGCCACGCCCGAACGCGGCACAGTGCCGGAAGGCCTGTACCGGTACATGATTCACTTCCTGGCAATCGAGTCATGCGTGACCTCGGCGTTCCTGATCCTTTCGCGCGATCCGGCCAATTATGTTAAGAAAACCGAGCTGTGGGACGCGATTGACGCCTATTCACCGGCCATCGGCAAGGATGTGCGCGCCAAACTGATGTCCCGCGCGCTCAATTTGCCCGGCAAACCCGGCCGTTGGATCGTGCGCAACGGCTATCTCATCGCCGAGCGGATCGTCGGCTTCAACTAGGCCAAGGTTTGCCCCCGCTGACACACCGAGCAGGGGGCATAACTATTACCAACCGATGTTTTGCTACTCGGCCCAGCGGTCGGACATTGCAAAACTGTTGTGCATCAAGTTGCTGGAGGTGTACAGCACGTCGTTCAGCAGCTTGGTCGTGTGTTCGCGCAGGTAGTCGGCCATGTCGTCGTTGGCCTGCTCCAACACGGTCGGCACATCGTGCGCGACCTCACCGCCAGCGGCCAACGAAGCATCCGTACGTTCGACAAGCTGGTGACCGAACGCGCGCACACCCTCGGCATAGCCCTCGATGAACCGGTTCGTCTCATACCAGTGCGCGTCGGCCACAACGGCGATCAGGCGGTTCGTCCAATACAGGTTGCCAGTGGAGACTTCGGGCGTGGTATCACGCAGGTAGGCAGGCGTATCGTTGACGTTTGCGTAGAACGGCGCAGCAGCAGTGAACGGGCCGGAACCGAACGACACCCACATCACCGTGCGATTGGCAGCCGACACATACGGACGAATCTGAATCGCCACCATATGGCCGGTGCGGTTCACACCAATCGGACGGTACCGGTGGCGCGATTCCGGCGTACCGGTCGTACCATACGGGTCGTATGGCGTGCCTTCGAAGTGTGAGGACAGCAGGAAATCGACGTCCTCAAGGCTCACCTTGTCTTCCGGTACGCGACACCACGGAATGTCATCGGATTCAGGCGTATAGCGGGCGGACGGCGAATCCCAGTCCTCGCTCGGGTTGAGATGACGCTGCATGTACCAAGCGCGAGGCGTGTTGTAAATATGGTCTTTGGCAGTGGCGGCGCCGAAGGCCTTACGCGGGTTGAAACGGCCCGACGTCGCACCCATCGTGCGGTCGAGGTGATGCACCGCCATGAACTCGCGCAGGTCGGCGCTGCACATGTATTCACGCCGTTCGCCGAATGCGTCCGCGAGGTCGAAATCATCGATACCGAGCTGGTTGGGGATGGTGGCGTAGCAATCATCGGGCACGCGGCGGGCGATCCAATGGTGGCCGCCGATAGTTTCGACGTACCAAATCTCGTCTACGTCAGAAATGATTACGCCGTTCGATTCGTAGGTGCCATAAGTTTCAAGCAGCTCGCCCAACCGAACGACGCCTTCACGAGCGGTGGCGACATATGGCAGCACGAGGGTGATGATGTCCTCTTCGCCGATGCCGCCCGGCTGTTCGGCTTGATAATCGGGGCTGTTGGGTTCGCTAACGGCCGGCTTGAGCTCGACCATCGGGTCCGCTCCAAGCACGCGCTCGTTGACGGCGATGGTTTCGGTGGCGCTCATTGCCACATTGTGTTCATTGGCACCGGCCTCGGCCAGCACACCACGATTGTTCAGCACATTGGGAGCGATGGTGTAACGGCAGGGATTGTCCGGCAGGTCGATTTCGACGTGACTGAGCACACTGCGGTAGTGGCGCGGCTGGTCTTCAGGGGCGACGGCAACGAAACGCTTGGGATCGTAACGGCCGGAGCCTGAATCGTCGTCGCGGGCGATGATGGTGGAACCGTCGTAGCTGGCGTTTTTGCCGACAAGAATCGTGGTGCATGACATGGAGTACCACTCTAGGAGCCGGGCTGGTCGAACCAAAAATCCTTAGAACCATTGCGATTCCAAGGATTCACTCGTGCCCCCCGTGGGATTCGAACCCACAACCCACGACTTAAAAGGACGCTGCTCTAACCGTTGAGCTAGAGGGGCAACTCTACTAAACTACACACCGTCTTGGGATATTTCAACTACGGCGTTGCGAAAACCAGCAGCAGCCGCAGGCCTTCAGAACTCACAAAGACTCGTAAATCAGCAGACTGGCTTGGGCGATTTTGTTCCAACTCGAGCCGTCGGTCATAATGACCATCGCGTAGTCGCCTTTATCGGAGCGCACGATTGCGGCATCGTGTAGCAAACCGTCCATGAAGCCGACCTTGTCCTGCACCACGCCGTCCGAGCCTATGCCCGCAGGAATACCTTCGCGGTACACCTGCGTTTCCATCAGTGAGAACAGCTGGTCCGTGGAATCCGGAGAGGCAATCGAGTTGCTGTAGAAGCCCTTGAGCACTGTGGCCAAATCGTTGGCGGTGGTGGTCATGCCGTACGGCACGAAGTTGGTGTTGGCGGCTCCGATATCATGCGCCTGTTGGGTGACAGTACTGAAGCCGTAACGGGCCAGCCACGCTTCCGGGCAGCTGTTGTCGGAATTAATGATCATTGTGGCCATGCAGGAACTCAGCGTCATGCCATTGAGCGCGCTATCCCACGTGACTTGGCCGGTTTCCACAGCATGGATCATCGAATAAGCGATGAACAGCTTGTACGTGCTGGCAGAGGTCATCGCGGTATCCGCGTCAATCTGGATCTTGGATTTGCCGGTTTTCAGGTCGTAGACGGCGACCTCATAATCGGCATCGCCGAACAATTGCTGGAGCTTTTCCTCAATGGTGCCGCTGGCGGGCAGACCTTCATACAACTCAACGTTGCTGAAGTCCTTGGTTGAAACGGCAACCGGCGCATTCTGCCCGCTGGCCAGCATGCCTGACAGCGATGCCGCCGTGGCACTCGCGTCTATGACTTGATAGGCGCTTCCTTTCACCGCAATCGTCGCAAGTGTGACACCGGCGTCAGCGGCTTTCTTTGCCACCTTGAGAGCGATTCCTTTGGATTTGAGCTGCCGCATTAATTTGGATTCGCTGATGGTAACGTCCAGCTTGGTGTTGTCTTGCGCATTCACTGTCGTACTGACAGTATTGATGATTTTCTTGGCCGGCACTGTCCATGTGCCGTCTTCATAGGTGAACGTGACATCCTTGCTCAGCGCCTTATTCAAAGTGTCAAGCAGTTGCTTGGCGGTGTCGTCAGAGACTGTGGGGCTCACGATGCCCATCTCGATGGTTGCCGCGGCCAAGTCGCCGGTAGCGCTGCTGGAAAAACTCGATCCAGCGGCAGAACGAATATCCGCAGGAGTAAAGGTGTAGCCGGGTGCCGCGCTGACTATCTTGAGCTCGCCCTTTGTTCCTTGCACCGAAGCATTGCGCATATCCTCATGCGCCTGCTTGTCGGACGTTCCCAGCGCATCGGGCAGGGAATCGGATGTGGTGCTGTGCACGAACAGCCAGGAGAACGGAACAATGCGCTTGACCACGGAATGCTTGGCCGCCGCCTTGGCCCGGTCCGTGTAATCCACCGTGATGCCGGCCTGCTTGGCAGTAAGCGACACCGTAGTGCCTGTGGTTTTATCGGTCAGCTTTACTGTGCGTTTCAATGTTGCGGCGTTAAGCGTCTCAGCAGCCTGCTGCGAACTCTGCCCACCCACGGCATGACCGTCAAGTGTGGCGAGCGGGAAGAATTTGTCGGACGGCCAGAACAGCTGGAACAATTCGACCAACAGCAGCACGCCCAAGCAGCCCACCACAATGCGACGCCGTGTGTATACGGAACCTTTAAGTATCTTGACCTTGCCGTGATGACGTTGCGGCAACCGCTCACTCAGATTCTGGAAGAAGCGCAGCAGGGCCTGCCAATCAAGGCGCAGCTGGCGAGGCTTACATGGCTGTGGATGTGGGCGATGCGGCTTTGCAGCGTGGGAGGCATGCCTCGAAGACTCATGAGGATACGACGACGAAGACACTGATCGAGGCATGATAATAATTACTTCACATCTAAAGTTGACACTGTGTTACTAATTCATATGCATTTTCTCCCAATGGGCTGACATGGAAAAGCCCTGATTCCAATCTTTGGAACACTCGCACGAACACTGGAAAAAATGCTGGCAGCACGCTGATATGCCTGCACGGTGTTCACGCGCACATCTCGAACCGCGTCATCGCTTGGACTCCCGCCTTCACCCCGCTCCTACCCCGCCCGCACTTCACAAACGTGCGATAAATCGCAGCCCACATCGTATATCGCCTCTAGCGATAGATAGCCTCCGGCGACTACCCTTAATAATCATGAGTGAATCCCCCAATTGGAGCAATCCCCTGCGCGACTCGCGCGACCTCCGATTGCCCCGCATCGCCGGCCCGTGCAGCCTCGTTATTTTCGGTGTCACGGGTGATCTGGCACAAAAGAAACTATTGCCGGCCGTTTATGACTTGGCAAACCGTGGCCTATTGCCGCCGAGCTTCGGCCTGACCGGTTTTGCACGCCGCGATTGGACCCAGGAACGGTTCATCGAATTCGTCAAGACCGCGGTTCAGGCACATTGCCGCACCCCGTTCAAGGAATCGACCTGGCTCAATCTGGCCGCCGGCATCCGTTTTGTGCAGGGCACGTTCGACGACCCCGAGGCTTTTGAGCGTCTCAGCGCCACTGTGCAGGAGCTTGATCGCGACCGCGGTACGCGCGGCAATCATGCCTTTTACATGTCGGTGCCGCCGCGCGCATTCCCGCAAGTGGCCAAGCAGCTGGCCGCGTCCGGCCTGTCTCGTTCGTCCGAAGGTGCATGGCGCCGCGTGATTATCGAGAAGCCGTTCGGTCATGACTTGGCCAGCGCCAAGGAACTCGACAGCGTGGTCTCCGAAGTATTCGACCCGAACTCCGTGTTCCGCATCGATCACTACCTCGGCAAGGAAACCGTGCAGAACCTGCTGGCTCTGCGCTTTGCCAACGCCATGTACGAGCCGATCTGGAACGCCAATTATGTGGATCACGTGCAGATCACGATGGCCGAAGACATCGGCATCGGCGGCCGCGCCGGCTACTACGACGGCATCGGCGCCGCACGAGACGTGATCCAGAACCATCTGCTTCAGCTCATGGCCCTTACCGCCATGGAAGAGCCGGTGAGCTTCACCGCCAAGGATCTGACCGCCGAGAAAACCAAGGTGCTCTCCGCTGTACGTCTGCCCAAGGATCTTGCCGCCAATACCGCACGCGGCCAGTACGCCAAGGGATGGCAGGGTTCGCACGAAGTGGTCGGATACCTCGAGGAGAAGGGCATCGACCCCTCCAGCACCACCGAAACCTATGCGGCCATCCGCCTTGACATCGACACCCGCCGTTGGGCCGGCGTGCCGTTCTACCTGCGCTGCGGCAAGCGCCTGGGCAAGCGCGTGACCGAAATCGCTGTGGTGTTCAAGCGCGCCCCGCACCTGCCGTTCGAGCAGACCGCCGTGCGCGAACTCGGCAAGAACGCCATCGTGATTCGCGTGCAGCCCGATGAAGGCGTCACCATGCGCTTCGGCGCCAAGGTGCCGGGCGGCTCCACCATGGAGGTCCGTGACGTGAACATGGACTTCAGCTATGGCCGCTCCTTCACCGAGAACTCGCCGGAAGCCTATGAGCGACTGATTCTGGACGTGCTGCTCGGCGATCCGCCTCTGTTCCCGACCACCGAAGAGGTGAACCTGAGCTGGGAAATCCTCGATCCGATTGAACAATTCTGGGCCACGCTCGGCCAGCCGCAGGCCTACCGCGCTGGTACGTGGGGACCGGCACAGGCCGATGAGATGCTGGAACGCGACGGCCGCCACTGGAGGATGCCATGATCATCGATATGCCGAACACTCGCACCCGCGAGATTGCGCACAAAATCGAGCAACTGCACGAGGAGCGCGGCGAATCGGCGACCGGCCGTGTATTGACGCTGCTGATCGCCACCGACGACACCAACCTGGAGCACGCGCTTGAGGTGGCCAATTCGGCCAGCCGCGAGCATCCTTGCCGCGTGATCGCCGTTGTGCCCGATACCGCACACAGCAGCGAATCCAACGACGAGCCGAATGCCAGTGAAGTCGCCGCCGAGGTCAGCGCCAACCGCGATAATCCGGCAGTCGACCTGACGGACGGCTCGGCCGACCCGAATGACTCCAATCTGAACGCCCAGGTGCGCTTCGGCGCGGATGCCGGTGCCGGCGAGATTATTATTCTGCGCCCGCGCAACGGCCTGATCAATCACCCGGATACTCTGGTCATTCCTCTGCTGGTGCCGGATGTACCAGTAGTGGCTTGGTGGCCGACCACGCCACCGTCGAATCCTTCCAAGGATCTGTTGGGTGCGATGGCCCGCAGCCGTATCACCGACGCCCTGAACTCCAACAATCCCGAGGCAACGATCGAACGCCTGCGCCGCAACTGGACTCCAGAAGACATCGATCTTTCCTGGACCCGATTGACCGTATGGCGCGCGATGCTCGCCTCCATGCTGGATCAGCCGCCGCACCTGCCCATCACTGCTGCCAAGGTGACCGGCAAGGCCGACTTCCTGCCGATGGAACTGCTGTGCGCATGGCTGCACCTCAAGCTCGGAGTGCCAGTCGAAACCGAATTCGTACCCGATGCCGAGGCTGTGACCGGCGTGTACCTGACTCGCGATGACGGCGTGGTGTCACTGGAACGCCCGTATGAGGATCAGGCACTGATTTCCATGCCGGGGCAGGCTCCGCAGACGATTTCCGTTCCCGTACGCACGATTGAGGACTGCCTCACCGAAGAGTTGCGTCGCATCGATCCGGATGAGATTTACGCCGATGTCATCAATAAGGGCTGGGATCTGATTCGTCACTGATGAGCATATTAATTTGACCACCCTCCAGCACTTCGTACCACCTCCCGTCAGCGGGAGGAGCATATTGGCTCCCGCTGACGGGAGCTGACTGAGGGTGGTCTTTTTTACGTGAAGGAACACTTATGGCAACTCGTAAACTTGTCGTCTATCCAGACAAGGATCTGATGATTCAGGCCGGCGCGCAGCGGTTTGCGCTGGCATTGCTTGATCTGCTTGCTGAAAGGCTGCCGGATAGTACGCATCGCACGCGCGTGGATGTGGCGCTGTCCGGCGGCTCGGCCGCGCAACCACTGGGATTGGTACTGGATGATCCGCTGGCCGAGGCGATTGACTGGTCTCGCGTGCATTTCTGGTGGAGTGACGAACGGTTTGTGCCGGCGTACGATATCGACCGCAATGCGCTGGAAGCCCGCCGACTGCTACTGGACAAACTGGTGGCCGACGGCAAGCTGCCCGAGTCGAATATTCATGAGATGGCAGCCGACGTGCGTTCCACCAACGAGATTGCCGACGCCATGGCCAATGCCGAAAGCGATGACGACGCCGTTCGTGCCGCCGCTGACGCTGCCAACGACGCGTTGCTTGACGCCGCTGCACGCGATTACGAGGCCGAGCTCATCCGTGAGCTTGGCCCGAAGCCGACCATCGACCTGATGATTCTGGGTATGGGACCAGATGGCCATTACGCTTCGCTGTTCCCCGGCCATGATGAGGTTAAAGTCACCGACCGGCTGGCTGTGGGTGTGAATCACTCCCCCAAGATGCCGCCGTTGCGTGTTTCTTTGACGGCTCCGATGATTGCGAGTTCGCACCGCACGTGGTTCTTCGCTGCCGGTGCCAGTAAGGCCGATTCGCTGGCACACGTATTTTCGAAGCCAAATAATCCGAATTATCCGTCGTCCTACGCCAACGGAGTGGACGAATTCATCTGGTTCTCCACGGAAGAAACCGTCACTAAGCTGTAAAGCTGTAGCTAGGCTCCCCTCTCTGAGGGGAGCCTAGCTATATCGTCACGCCTCGATTTCCGGCTTGCCCTCTTCGCCTCCAGCCCTGCAATCAGGGACTCGCCTGCGGCGAGGCTCAGTGTTGGCTCGGCGGCATAGCCGCCTCGCTCCGAAGAGGGCCGGGGAGCCCACCGGGCTCCCCTAAGCCGGAAATTCCGAAGCTACGCTTCGATTTCCGGCTTGCCCTCTTCGGCCCACAAAGTATGAAACACGCCGGGCTTGTCTACGCGGCCGTAGGTGTGGGCGCCGAAGAGGTCACGCTGGGACTGGGTCAGGGCGGTGGGCAGACGCTTGGAGCGCAGCCCATCGTAGTAGGCCAGGGAGCTGGAGAACACCGGGGTCGGGATACCGGCTTCCACAGCGCGCACGATCACGCGACGCCATGCATCCTGCGATTCGCCGATAATCTTCTCGAAGTACGGGTCGAACAGCAGGGAGGCCGGCGGGTTATCGCCCTTGAAGGCCTCGGTGATACGGTCGAGCAGGAACTGGGCACGAATAATGCAGCCGCCACGCCAAATACGGGCCACCTCGGACAGGTTAATATCCCAGCCGTATTCCTTGGCTCCATCCTGGATCTCGTTCAGACCCTGCGCGTAGGCCACCACCTTGGAGGCGAACAGCGCCTTGCGCACGTCCTCAATGAACGCGGCCTTGTCTTCGCCAGCCAAATCGATGGTCTTGTTCGGGCCGGCCAGGCCTTCCTTCTGAGCGTCCTCACGCAGCTCGCCATGGGAGGAAAGCGCACGAGCGAACACTGCCTCGCCGATTGCGGCCACCGGAGAACCGAACTCCAGACCGGTCTGCACAGTCCAGGTACCGGTGCCCTTCATGCCGGCGTGATCCACGACCACGTCCACGAACGGCTTGCCGGTCTCGGCGTCCTTGTGGTGCAGAATCTCAGCGGTGATCTCGATGAGGTAGGAGTCAAGGTCGCCCTTGTTCCACTCCTCGAACACATCGCCGATCTCCTCGGCGTCCATGCCGAGTCCACGGCGCAGAATGTCGTAAGCCTCGCCAATCACCTGCATATCGGCGTATTCGATGCCGTTGTGCACCATCTTGACGAAGTGGCCGGCACCATCGGTGCCGATGTGGGTCACGCACGGCTCACCGTTCACCTTGGCGGCGATGGACTCGAGGATCGGGCCCAGGGTCTTCCAGGATTCCGCAGTGCCACCGGGCATCAGGGACGGGCCGTTGAGCGCGCCCTCCTCGCCACCGGACACGCCGCAGCCCACGAAGTGGAAGCCCTTGGCGCGCACTTCCTTCTCACGCTTGATGGTGTCCTTGAAGAAGGAGTTGCCGCCGTCGACGATGATGTCGCCCGGTTCGAACACCTTTTCCAGCTGCTCGATAGTCGCGTCGGTCGGTGCACCGGCCTTGACCATGATAATCGCGGTACGCGGGCGCTTCAGGGATGCGGCGAACTCCTTGAGTGTTTCGGCCGGCACGAAGTTGCCTTCGGTGCCATGCTCATTCATCAGCTTTTCGGTGCGGGAGTAGTGGCGGTTGAACAATGCCACCGTGTTGCCGTGGTGTGCCAGGTTGCGCGCCAGGTTGGAACCCATCGCAGCCAGTCCGATCACACCGATGTTTGCCGTAGCTTCGGCCATGTGCCTTGCCTTTCCTTACAGGTGGGCAATATGTGATTGCCCGCTCAACCGGTTCGTCGGCAACCGAGACCAAGACCCCGGCAGTGGCGCGACCGGCGGCCTCCCTGTCAGAGACCCCAAATTATCACAACATGCTCCAGTCTATCGCCCGGCCGGTCACCACGCACGAGCTGTCTTACGCCTCTCGCATAAGAGATTCGTCACATTCGCCCGGCCTTGGAGGGATCGAGGTGCATGGTCTGGAAACGATTGGCCATATAGGCATCGCTATAACGCTCGCTGAACCACATCGCAACCGGCGAAGTCTGCGGCTGACCGGCCATGCGCCCATACCAGCAATCTAGGGCCATCAGGGTGAAGGCGATGTCGATCACCATCAGCACCGCACACACCGCAGTCAACGAATACCGCACTTTCCAGGGGATCCGATTGATGAGCGCGAGCAGGCGAGGCAACAGCCAGCGGACCCACACCACGCCAATCAGACCCCAGAAGAACATGAACTGGCCCGACGTACGCCCGTCAATGGACAGCCAGCGACCGGTGTAGTCCCATGCGGTGATGCCGAATGCCACTTCCATGAACCAACTCGTGCAGTATTCGAACGCACCGCCAATCACCGCCGACGCGCAGAAAATCAGAAACGGATTCGCCTTCCACAGGCGGTTCAAACACACGGTGACCAAAACCGCACCGCAGCCGTAAATCGGCGAGAACGGCCCCCACAGCAGACCCGCGCGGTCCTGCAGCTCACCGTTATAGAGCGCAAAATGATATATCGTCTCCACAATCAAGCCGCCCACTGAAGCGATGGTGAACAGCCAGAAGATATTGAAGAAGTCCAGTGCGATATAGCCTTTGCCGGACTGGTCACGCCCGAGCATGCCGACAGCAACGGCGGACTCGTACTCATCGCGCTCATCCATACGCTTGAGCGCGCGTTGCAAGCGTCTCTCCTCTATCAGGGAGGGATCGGCAGTCACCGAAATCACGATGAGGATGATCATCTGGATAATCGGCAGCAACAGGTTGAACCCGAGGCCGGTCAGCGCCAGAGACAGCATGCCGTCGGCCAAGGTGAGAGGCATCAGCACATACGTCCATCGCGCGGCATAACGGCGGTGATTACGCAATAGCAGAACACCGAACACGATGAGGCATACGGCACTGACGATCAGTACCAACGCGTAGACCACGGAAAGAATGAAGGTCAGACTCATCGCATCGACGTGCACACGGCCATTCAGAATCTCACGCACGGAGTAGATGCAGGTCAGCACCACCAACGGCAGCACGGCCAGACCGTCGAGCAGCACCAGCACACCATAGATACGCGCCAGAATCGGCAGACGCCTGGCATCGGGATTCAGACCGACAACGTCCAACTCGTCGGCCACCAAATCAGCCACGACGGCGGACTTGGCACCATCGGCAACGTGGATAATGTTGTCCGCGGCAGTCCTATCCTCGGAATCCGCATGTGTGCCCGGCATATCCATGCCGCTGCGGCGCTCCCGCGCATTCCCGGGGCTTGCGGCCGCATCGTCGTTTCTGAGCATGATTTCCCTCCGCGTAGCGTCATCTCACGCTATCACCCCAATCGGGGGTTTGCCAAACTTAGGAGCATCAAAACAGTTTGACACCCTTACAGCCACCTCCACCACGCGGCGAACACCCCACCACGTTGTCAGCAAGATTTTGGTTTTGGCTGAATAAAGCCATTTTGCGACACCTCGCCGTGGAACAGTCACTACGTGGTGGGACGAACACATCGCGGTGAAAAGTTAACCACGCGGTGGGCTTTCCCGGCAGGGAGAGGATACCGCCCAAAACGACTCTTTTCAACGCCCCACAAACACCAAAACCAGACACACTGCCCAACGGCGCACGATAAGCCGCCGGGCAGTCGCATATTCGGACGAAATCACCCATCAATCTCCCCCGGCGGTATTACGCTACTTAAACCGTAGCGCTACGCTTACCGTATCGCTACGAGAAACGCAGTAATCCAGCAGCAGGCTCCGGGGGTATCAGTGGGCAACATCCTGAAAGTTCTCAAGCGCGACTTCGCGCGCCTGTTCACAGTGCCGGCAGCTTGGGTGATCATGTTCGGCATGGTGTTCATTCCGCCGCTGTATTCCTGGTACAATATCGTCGGCTTCTGGGATCCATACGGCAACACCAACGGCATCACCGTCGCCGTGGCCAACAACGACACCGGCATCGACAACGCCCTGATCGGCAAACAAAATCTTGGCGGCCAAATCGTCAACCAGCTTAAAGACAACGACCAGCTCGGCTGGACCTTCGTTACCGAGGCCGAAGCAATGAGCCAGGTCGAATCCGGCAAAGCCTATGCCGCCATCGTGATTCCCAAGGATTTCTCCAATGACCTTGCCGGTGTGGTGACCGGCGGCAAAGACAAACCCACCCTCCAGTACTACGTCAACGAGAAAGCCAGCGCCATCGCGCCCAAAGTCACCGACGTCGGCGCATCCACCGTGGACCGCACGGTCAACTCCACTTTTGTGTCCACCGTGTCCGAGGTGCTTACCGAAGTCATCAACACGGTCGGAGACAAAGCCATCGCTGCCGAAGACCAGACCAAAGCCAAAACGATCGCTACACTCAATGAAGCCTCCAGTGACGTGCAGCACACTCGAGACACCATCGCCAAACTCAACACCAAGCTCGCCGGCACGCCTGAACAAACACGGACGGCCCGCCAAGCGCTGGAAGACGCACGAGAACTCGGCATCGACACCGCACAGGGACTGGCCGGCGCGTCCAAACTCATCGGCACCACACAGACCAGTCTGAATACTTTCGTCACCGCCACATCCGGCTCCCTCGACCAAGGGTCAAGCCTGCTGAGCCAGGCTTCCTCTCGAGCCAATCAGAGCATCGGCACAGTAACCGGCATGCTGAACTCCGCCAACCAGCAGGTAGGCGGCATGATCAATACCGCCGCAGACATCAATCAGGCCAACGCCGATGTCATCGCCCAGCTCAAGGAACTGCCGAACGCCAATCAGGAACCGCTCAAATCCGCCATCAGCAAGCTGGACAACCGCAATAGCAACCTCGCCGAAACCCTGAATAATCTCAGCAGTCTCAACACCACCATCGGTAACGCCTACACCGATACCGCAGGTCTGGCCAGCAGCCTCAACACCGCTACCCAGACCACACTGGATGCCACCAACACCGCACGCAGTACACTGGTTTCCGGCGCGCTTCCCCAACTCAACACCGGCCTGAACACGTTGAGTTCCACAGCCAGTACGCTGTCCAACGGCATCACCTCGCAAAGCTCGCTCATCGATCAATCGGAGCAGACCCTCGACCAGCTCGACAAAGCGGTCTCCTCCACCACAACCGCGTTGAACAGCACCGACCAGGCTCTGGCCGGCGTGCAGGCCAAACTCAGCACACTCGCCACGGATATCAAGGCCCTGAGCATCTCCAGTTCGCTAAACGCGCTTATCGGCACCGACGGCAAACTCGACGCCAGCACAATATCCGACTTCATGCTCTCTCCCACCGTCATTAGCGAGAAGGCCATCTATCCGGTCGCCGCTTATGGTTCCGGCATGGCACCGCTGTTCACCACCCTGTCTCTGTGGGTGGGCGCATTCGTGCTTGTAGTGATTCCCAAGCTCGAGACCGACGATGAAGACATCGATAACCTCACCCCTTCCCAGGGCTATCTTGGCCGTTTCCTGCTGCTGGCCACGCTGGCCGCAACCCAGGGCCTTGTCACTGGCATCGGCGACCTCATCATCGGCATTCAATGCGCGAGCGCGCCCGTGTTCCTGCTCACCTGCGTCATCACTTCACTGGTGTACATGTCAGTGATTTTCGCCCTCTCCACCACCTTCATGCACGTGGGCAAAGGCGTGTGCGTGGCGCTGGTCATCCTGCAGGTGCCCGGCGCCTCCGGCCTGTACCCGATCGAAATGATGCCGGGATTCTTCCGCACGCTTTACCCATTGCTGCCGTTCACCTATTCCATCGACGCCTTGCGCGAGACCATCGGCGGTTTCTATGACGGTCACTGGTTTGGCTACATCGGCAAAATGCTAATTTTCGCCACGCTCGCCTTCCTGCTCGGCCTCGGCGCCCGCCCCAAGCTGGCGAATCTCAACCGTCTGTTCGCCCGCGAAATCAAGGAAAGCGACATGATTATCGGCGAGCCGGTGCACATCACCAGCAACGAATACCGCGTCACCCAGGCTATCGCCGCACTGGCCGACCGCGAGGAATACCGCCACGCCATCGAGCGCCGCGCCGCCAAATTCGCCTACCACTACCCACGCCTCTTGCTGGGCGCGTTGATTGCCGGATTCGTGGTGCCGGCAGCGCTCATCATCGTCTTCTCGCTGACCACCAGCGAGAAGATCGTGGTGATGGGCACGTGGCTGGCATGGGTGCTCATCATCGTCGGCTTCCTGATGGTCGTGGAATATATGCGCGATTCCATCCGCCGCCAAACCGAACTCGGCAACCTCTCCGACGAATCGATTCGCACCATGCTGTACAGGCATAAAACCGGTCACCGGCCGCCGGCCAACGTCGAGGCACGGCCCGACCACAGCGCAGACACCCTTACCATTCCCTCAACACCGCCGACCAAGGAAGGCAAGCACGCACGATGAGCACAATCTGGAAGCTCTTTACCGGCGACATCAAGCGCTTGACCAGCAATGTGGTGTCCATCATCATCGTGATTGGCTTGGTCATGATTCCCGGCCTGTTCACCTGGTTCAATGTGGCCGCTTGCTGGGATCCGTTCTCTAACATGAAGAACCTGAAGTTCGCCGTAGCCAATGTGGATGAGGGCTATCGATCCGATCTGATTCCGGTTAAAGTCACCGTGGGCGACCAAGTGGTCAACGCCCTGCGCGCCAACAGCGAACTCGACTGGACCATCACCTCCAAGTCCGACGCCATCGAAGGCGCGAAATCCGGTAAATACTATGCGGCCATCGTGATTCCGAAGCAGTTCAGCAAAGACATGATGACCTTCTTCTCCGACGATGTGCAGCACGCCGAGCTGACCTACTACCGCAACGAGAAGAAGAACGCGCTGGCTCCGAACCTACTCAACGAGGGCACCGACGAGGTGGCGGCGGAAATCAACACCGTCTTTGCCAAAACCATCACCTCAGCCGGGCTGGAGATTGCGTCATCGCTGGCTGACCAACTCTCCACGCCCGCAGTGAAAGAGCAACTGAACACCTTCAATACGAATATCGCCGGATTTGCCACCCAGCTCGAGAGCACCGCCGATCTCCTCGGCACCTATGGCTCACTCACCGATTCCGCCGGCGCTCTGCTGGACACCGCGAACGCGCTCATCACGCAGGCTTCCAGCGCCGCGCAACAAGGCAGCACAGATCTCAAAGGCGCCAAACAAGGCGTCAGCGATGTGGCCGGCGCACTCAGCACCACCACCGAGGCAATGAGCAACGCGCTGGACACGAGCGCCTCCAGCTTCGGCGCGGTGTCCGATTCCATCGACAAGCTCTATGCCGACGCGAACAGCGGAGCCACCACGACCGCCGACGAGCTGGAACACCAGGCCACAGCCGTGGGCAAGCAGACCGCGCAATATACCGAAATCCGCAATACGCTGGCCGGACTACTGGGCGACGATTCGTCCATCGTCAAGGCATTGGACCGCTCAATCACACGGCAGACCAGGTTGCAGCAGGCGCTGAACACGACAGCCAGCGATATCCGCCAGGGCAACCAAGACGCGCAGAACCAGCGGGCGCAGGTCAAGGATCTGGCCAAGCAGGCGCAAAACAGCATTGCCAGCATCACCGCGGATTACGCCAGTAACGTGCAGCCACAAATCGAGTCCTTGTCGGCCACGGTTGCCGATGCTTCCAGTGTTCTGGACACCAGCGCGGCCAAGTTGAACACCACACTCGGCGATCTGCGAAGCACATCAAGCGATGCCGACAGCATGCTTGCCGATGCCCACGCCACATTGGACAAAGTGGCCAACAAACTACGCTCCGCAAGCTCCGAACTGACGTCGTTCAACGGCAAGCTGAGCGAGGCACTGAACAGCGGCGACATGAGCATGGTCAAGGAGGTGTTGGGCAACGACCCCGAAACGTTGGCCAGCACCTTGGCCGCTCCAGTGCAGCTCAAACGCAAGGCCGTGTTCCCTGTGGCGAATTTCGGCTCCTCAATGGCCCCGTTCTATACGCTGATTCCGCTGTGGGTCGGATCGCTACTGATGGCGGTCACGCTCAAAACCTCCGTGTCGCGGCGCACCCGCGAATCACTGGGCAACCCGCGCCCACATCAGCTATTCCTAGGCCATTACGGGGTGTTCGCGCTGATTGCGTTGCTGCAGTCCACTGTGTCCTTGGGCGGCGATTTGCTGTTCCTGCACGTGCAGGCCGTGCATCCGCTGCTGTTCATGCTGACAGGATGGCTGGCTTCGCTGGTGTTCTCGTTCTTCGCCTACACCATGGTGGCGAGCTTCGGCAATGTGGGCAAGGCAATCGGCGTGCTGATGCTCATCGTGCAGATATCGGGCGCGAACGCCGCCTACCCGATGCAAATGCTGCCTGATTTCATCGCGAAAGTCAGCCCGTTCCTGCCACTCACCCACGCAGTGACGATGATGCGCGCGGCTATTGCCGGCATCTACGACATGGACTATTGGAGGGCTGCCGGACTGCTGCTGGCGTTCATACCGCCGCTGTTGCTGTTGGGACTGCTGCTGCGCAAGCCACTGGTGAAGTTCAACCAGTGGTATGTGGCGCAGGTCGAGAGCACTAAGGTACTGAGCTAGGGAATATGGCCCGAGCCGACGACATGAACCACCCTCAGTCCGGCTCCGCCGGCCAGCTCCCGCCAGCGGGAGCACATGTTGAAGAGAAGAGATGATGGAGAGGACAACGGACACGATGCTCCGAGGCGAGCGCACCCGCGAGGCGACGGATCGCAAGCTGATGCAGGCCACGCTGCAGATCGCCGTGGATCGCGGCATCAGCGGCGTGACCATCGAAGAGGTGGCTCGCCGTTCCGGCGTGGCCAAAACCACGATTTACCGCCGTTACCATAATGCTGACGAGCTGCTGCGCGAGATCAGTGCCATGTATCTGGTCAACCCGGACGCCGGCCCAGTACCCAGCCCCACGCGGGAGCATTTCACTCAGTTGTTGCAACGACTGGTGGACTGGGTGCGCAATAACAACATCGATGTCAAGCGCGTAGGCATTGTGCTATCCAGCGAGGCCGAATTTTTCCAGCACATTGTCAATCAGGTGATTACGCCGTGGCTGAGTCGAGTTGCCGCATTCTTGAAGCAGGGCGTGACGCAAGGTGTATTCCGCGAAAGTGTTGACGAGAAACTGCTGTTATCCACCATCATCGGGTCTTTGGTGGCGTATGAGGCCATCGAAGGCAAAGCGATGGATGACGACACCGCCTGGGCCGCCCGTATGTCTGATCTACTCTGGCCGGCGTTACTGAAGTAACGGACTACACGTGTACTTCGCCTTCGAGGGGCTGATTTGGTCTTTTCAGAACATCTATCTCCGCTTCAAGGGGCTGATGGCAAAGTAGACAGGCACTAAAAACGGCAGAATAACGTAACCAATATGCGTCTGATAGTTGAGATCTCGCCCTCAAGCAGCCCCTCGAAGCGCAAGTAGAGGTTCCGCAAAGGCCAAATCAGCCCCTTGAAGCGGAGAATGCCCATTCCCGCGGTTGGAAAATCTGCAGATGTCTACCTACTACTGAATGGACGCCTCTTGGCGGGCGACTTCGAGGGCTTTGTTAAAGGCGTCGGAAGTCCAGCTGGCGCCGGCGACCTTATCCACCTTGAGGCCCTTCAGGGGCTTGCCGTCCACCACGCCGTTGATGGCTTTGGCGAAGTCATCTTGGTGGCCCTTGGAAATCTTGGTGAACGGGTGACCCACGATTTCCACGTTCTCAACGTTGCCGTCCTTGATGGTCAGATGAACATCGATGGAATCCTCGCCGACCGGGCCATACTGACCGTTGATGGAGTAGTCGCCGTCCTTGTAGTTGCCGGTGTCCTTTTTGTCGGATGTGGTGGTGGACGGGTCGTTCTGAGACGAGCTGGAATCGGAACCATTCGAGCTATCCGACTGGGATTGCGACTGCTCTTCCTGCGATTTCTGGGTCTCGCCCGAATTACCGGCATACGCGTCATCCATCGGCGTGGCCTTGGATTCGCCACACCCGGCCAGCAGCGCACCGGCCACGACCAGTCCAGCCGCCGCCAGCGTCGCGGACTTCTTCAACGTGTTCTTTTCAGTCATATCCAATATCCTATTCGCACCTCACACTGGCTCCCCTCGTGCCCGGGGGAAGCCAATATACGGCCCTACTCTTCGCCGCCGGTTTTTGCGGCCTTGGTGGGGTCGGCGAATCCGATGGCGGTTTCGCCGTTTTGTGCGCCTTCCACCTGCGCACCCGTGGAAGCGGGCTTTCCACCGACCGCCTCATACGCCTTGCGCGCATCCTCGTCATTCCACTTCTCACCGACGAGCACGCCGTGGTTGAGCATGATCTCGCGCTGCGCGCAGCTGGCGACCAGCGCATCGTGCGTGACCACAATGATTGTGGTGCCCTGTTCATGCAGCTTGCGGAACAGGTCGAGCACGATCTTCTCGTTCTTCTCGTCAAGGTTACCGGTGGGCTCGTCGGCCAGAATCAGTTTCGGATCGTTGATTAGCGCACGAGCCACGCACACGCGCTGCTGCTCGCCGCCGGAGAGCTGGCCGGGCAGGTGGTGGGCGCGATCCTTCAGACCAACTTTCTCCAGCGCTTCCATGGCCTGCTTCTCATCGACCACCGAATGGTAGTACTGCGCCACCATCACGTTTTCCACAGCGGTCAGGTGCGGCACCAGATAAAACTTCTGGAATACCAGGCCGATGAGGTTCTTACGCACGTCGGCCAGCTGCGTGGCGTTCAGATCCTCCAGCTTGCGGCCCTCGAGCTTCACGGAACCCTTGGAGGGCGTGTCCATGCAGCCAATCATGTTCATCAGCGTGGTCTTGCCCGAACCGGAGGAACCGACGATGGCCAGCCATTCGCCTTCCGGCACGGTCAGATTGAGGTCGTCTACGGCGTGCAGGTCGCCGTAGATCTTCGAGATGTGGTCGAGTTCAAGTAGCATGACGATTCTCTTTCTTTATTCTTCGCGAAGCACAACGGCAGGGTCAATACGGGTGGCGCGGTGGACGGGCGGGATGGAGGCGACTACGGCGACCAACGCGCTGAACACCACGGAAATCAGCGCCAGCCACCAGTTGAATCCGATGGAGCGCTCGAACACCGCCACGCACAGCCAGCTGGCGAGGCCGTAGCCGATTGCAGTGCCAATCAGACCACCGATGAGGCCATAAAACACCGATTCGACATAAAACTCAATGCCGATTGCGCGTGAGCTGGCACCGAGGGCCTTACGCAGGCCGATTTCGTTGCGTCGTTGCGAGACGATCGAGCTGATTGTGGTGCCAACGCCGACGAGCGTAAGCACCAGCACCACGAGCGAGACGACCCAGAACAGCGTCTGCAACATGGTGATGATGCGGGTGTCAGAGGCGGTGATCTTAGTGACCTGCTGCGCCTTGACGTGCATGGAAGTCATCTCATTGATACTGGAAACCAGCCCTGCGAGGTCGCTGGTTCCGGCCGAATATTCAATAACGTCCACGCCGCGCGTCACGCCGGTGAGCTTGTTGACGTCGGCGTTGGTGGCGTAGATGATCGAATCCTCGCTGCCGCCGGTGTCCACGATGCCGGCCACACGGAATTCGGTGCCGGAGGTATCCATGATGTCGCTGGAGACGCGGCCGTCTTGAGTTGGCTGATCGGACGGGGATTGGCCTGATTGGCCATTAGAGGTTTGGCTTGAGGACGACTGGTCCGAGGATGACGAGCCTGACATATCCATACCAGCCATGTCGCCAGACATATCCATACCAGCCATGTCGCCAGACATATCCATGCCTTGCATGTCGTTGGACGAGTTTTGGGAGCTGCTTGAGGAGGTCTCGTCATTCGCCGAGCCGGTCCCCTCGTTAGAGGAGGCCGAAGTACCAGTAGAGCTGGCATTATCGGACGCACGGTAACCGATAGTGATGGCGGAGCCCACCTTGAGACCGATAGCATCGGCGATGTCACGGCCGACCAGCACCTTGCCGGAGGACGGCCACTTACCGTCGACCACCCAGTGATGATTGAGGTTCTTTACCTGCGCCGCATCGACACCGGCCATCACATACGGAGACGCGTTCACACGCACGTTTTCGTAGCGATAGGTGGCGTATTTCGCAGAACCCTTGGCTTTGACCATTTCAGTGGTGTGCTGGACCATCGACTCATCTATGCCGGCCTTATCCCCAGTGGATTCGGTAGGCGTGACAATCAGATTTGCGCCATACGCACGCATCTCCTCATTCATCTGCTGCGGCACGGCGATGCAAATCATCGCCAAGCAGAACAGTGTGGCCGCGCCGACCAGAGACGCCAATACCGCCATCATCGCGCGCGAACGACGGCGGAACACGGCGCTGAACAGCATCCTGAAGAACATGCCGGTGTTAGTCATCGGTTTCCTCCTTCCCAGTTATGTGGGCAAACTCAGCGGCCATGGAGCACCTCCGCGGGCTTGAGGTTCAGAATCGAACGAATCGAAGAGGCGGATGCCAACAGCACGGTGACGGCCAGCAGCACGAACACCAGCACGAACACCATGGGCCGCATGGTGATGCCGGAGCTGAACACCACCTGCCCAATCAGCTGCGCCACACCCGAACCAAGCAGCGCACCCACAATCGCGCCCAGCAACGAAATCGTCGCCGTTTCGGCCATCATCAGGCGGGACACTGCGGCATCGGTGGCACCGAGCGCCTTGAGCAACGCCAGCTCACCGGACCGTTCGCCGATCGAGGCGACCATCAGGTTGGCCACGGCCACGGTGGCGGCAATCAGACTCAGCACGGTCATCAGAATCATCACGGCCTGCGTCTTTTGCAGCACATTGCCCTGCAAAGCGGCAACCTGACGCACCTGCTTGGCCACAGCGCCCGGAATCACCTCTTCAATCTGGTAGGCGATCGAGCTTGGGTAGGCGGTGCAGTACCAGGTCTCCCACTCGTCCTGGCTCAGCACGGACGGATTCTGCGCAGCCTTACGAGCCAAGTCGTTCTCCGGCGTGGTCAGGGCCTTGACCTCGATCTTGTCCACCGAATCGGGCAAATCGGCCAGCACCTGAGCGATGGAGGATGCGATGTATAGCGAGCCGTTATCCTCGTCACCGGAATCGTAGACGCCGGTGAGCGTGATTTTCTGCTCGTTCTTCTTGCCCGAGGCGGTGGTTTTGTTGAGGGTCACGGTGTCGCCGGTTGTTACGCCGAGTTCGGTGGCCAGCGTCTTGCCGATAATGCCCTGGTCGGAATCGTCCTTGGGCCACTTGCCGTCAAGCTGCCACCACGAACGCATGCCCTCGACGCCCACCACGGTGGTCTCGCCGGTGGAGAGCTTCAGGTTCTTGTTGAACCAGGTGCCGACGATCGACGCATTGGTGCCGTTTACGGTGGCGTGAATGTTGAGCTGCGGCGCGAAGTTGGCGATGTTGAACGCCCAGAAAATTGTTTTGATCTTGGCCGCGTCCGATTCCTTCAGAAAGGCCGTCGGATCGCTAGTGGACGCCACACCGCCTGCCTCGGTGTTGTACAGGTCGGAGACGACCGCATCCGCCTTGGGCTGCACGGTGATGTTCGAACCGTAGGTGGACAGCTCGGCGTTGAGCTTGTCGCCCACGTCGAACACGACGCCCAGCATCGATACGGACACCGTCGCCGAAAGACATACGGTGAGCGCGATGAGCAGGCGCCGGCGCAGCTGGCGGGTGAACGATCGAGCGATCATACGCAGAAAGAACATGGTTTTTGCCTCCTGCCTTCACTCACTGGAAGTGGGCGCTCAGCGCGTCCAGATCGGTGGTTTGAATGGTGATCTTGCCGTTGCCGGTCTTGTACGGGAACGGAATCGGGTTGCAGCCACCCTTGAAGCCGATGGTCGCCAGGTTGATGGCCACCTCGCACTTCTTGCAGATGATCTTGCCATCCTTTTCGTAATAGCCGGCGTCGCCACAGTTCTCGCAGGCGTCCAGACCGATGCCATACGCACCACCGTTCTTCTTGATGATGATGAAGCGCATGACGGTGCCGTCCTTGGCCTTGTATTCAAAGCGGTGCAGATGGCCGTCCTCAACTTGGCTGAATGGGATGGTGGCCACGCCGTCCTTGAGTGAGTAGGCCTCCGGTGGCGAAAGGGTGATGGTCTGCTGGGTTGCGGCGACGCCGACGGTGAGGGTCAGCGTGACACCAATCATCGCCACGAGGCTCCATACGGCGGAGGCCACGGCACGGCGGCGGAATGCCTTGTGTTTGCGTCCGATGGCTTCGTTCGCACCGGTCAGCGGCATGCGGAAGCCGGCCACCACGGAGGCAACGGCCGGAATCAGGAACACGAATGCCTGCGCCATGATCATCCAGCTGTTGTGGTTGATCGACCATGCGAGGGCCACAAAGGCCGTGTGGCCCATCGGGAAACCGCGCGCCTGCAGAATCTGCATGACACCGGTCAGGTGCTGGATGAAGAGAATCACCATCACCGCGAGGACCGCGGCGGTGAACGAGGCGCGCACTGCGGTGGAGCGCAGCGTGCGGAAGATGGCGGCCACGATAATCGACATGGCCAGGCCCAGCGCGAAGCCGAGCGCGCGCAACAGCATGTCGGAGGTGAAGATCGGATCGCCGGGCTCCACCCAGATGGTCAGCTGCAGAATAACGTCCGGCAGTGCGTAGAACAGGGTGAGCGCGATGTCGATGGCGGCGATGGCGTTCGCGATGTGCATGATGGCCTTGTGCCGCTGCCAATTGGTGGTGATGCGACGTGCGAACACTACGACGATGATGGCGAGGATGTCGGCAATGATCGCGCACCACAGCACCGGATAGTTGACGAATGTGCGCTGGTTGATCACGGCCGAGGCGCGCAGGCTCGCGAACACGATGGCGGCGATCAGGCCAACGATCAAGCCGATGAGACGCCAATGCGCGCTGGCGGGCTTGTCTCGCCCTTCGCCGACCGCGAGCATCACGCTCAGGCACATCACCAGTAATGCGGGGGCCAATGTTCCCGGCATCACTGCCACGAATTGTTCAAGCATTCGCGTCCTTTCTTTGCATTGGCGCTAAAAGTAATATAAGCCCCCTCTGACGAGGGGGCTGTCTGCGTAGCAGACTGGGGGAGAGACTCCACGTATTGTTTTACTGTTCTTCTCTCCCTCAGTCCGCCTTCGGCGTCCAGATCCCTCATCAGAGGGAGCTTAATAAATCACCAGCAATTATGGACGGCCTGCGGCCGGCTCAATGCTGCTCGCGATGCTGTCGCATCGCTCGTGACGGTTACAAACAGCCCACCGGGCTTACGCCGTCACCACTGACGCGGGGTGTAGTCCCAGTTGTCGAAGGTGACCTCGATCGGCTCGGTCCAGAACTGGTGGTTCTTCACACCGGTCTCCGGGTCGACGTGCAGCATCCAGCCCTTGGCGGCCGGGGACTCGATGGAGAGCTTGAGCTGGTAGGTGCCAGCCTTGTCGAGCTTGACGTTGGCGCCGTAGTGCGGGCCGTCGGAGGCGTTCATCTGCATGAAGGTACCGGAGGTGGCCTTGCCGCCCTCGACCTCCTTGCCGGTGGACTTGTCGATGATGGTGTAGTTCACGGTCAGGTCAGGAACGAAGTCGCCCTTGCCGTAGCCGTAGTCGGTGCCTTCCTGGGAGGCGTGGATGTCGGCTTCCAGGTGGAAGCTCGCATCGGCGGCCTTCAGACCGGAGGAGGCGGGCTCCATGTCGATCGGCTGGAAGTAGACAGCGCCCACGGTCAGCGGGCCGGCAGGCTTATCCTGCTCCTCAGCGGTGCCGGAAGGACCAACCGGGACCTCTTCAAAGCCAGCGGTATCGCTCGGGGCATCAGCCTTGGCTGAATCGTCCTTCTTGGCGGTGTCGGAGGAGCTGGTAGACGCCTTGGTGTCGGAGGCGTTGTTGGACGAACCGCAAGCAGCCATCGAAACAGCCATGGAGCCGGCGAGCAGCACGCCGAGCAGAGCGGCAAGCTTCTTGTTCTTCATCATTTCTCTATATTCCTTTTGTTGTGGTGAATGGATTATTCACGACTTCTTTTTTTTGTTTTTAGTTGTGACGGCGCGGGGCGGAATCGCTTCCGTCTCCATGCCGCAAGTTTGTGTTGCGTTACGCCTGAGCGACAGCCTCGCTGGCCTTCGCATCCGAGGCGACGGCGAGCTGGGCCTTGGCTTTGCGCTGTTTGATGAATCCGACCGCGAACAGCGCGATGACGGCGATGGCCGCCAACACCTGAGCGATGATGCATTCAACGTACGGGTAGAAGCCAAGCCAATCGTTGGTGGGCATGCCCGGCAAGTAGTTGGCGGGCAGCAGGTCACCCTCGATCAGCGCATGCACACCGCCGCCGGCGAAGACGATCACCAGCACGGACATCAAGATCGAAGTGACCAAGAAGAACGGGCCAATCGGAATCTTCACGGAGGTGAAGCGAATCACCAGGAAGATAATCACGAGAACCACGGCGGCGGCGAGTGCACCGACCACCATGCCGTGCGTATCCTGGCTCATCGTGTAGATGGACTGGTAGAAGATCACGGTTTCGGCGCCCTCGCGGAACACGGCGAGGAAGCTCAACATGGCGAGCGAGACCACCGTACGGAAAGCCACCTTCTCGCCGGCCTCGACCTGCGAGGAGACGGACGCCACTGCGGCTTCGGTCTTTCCCTTGATGTAGCGGTTCCAGGCCTCGACCGAGGACTTGTTGAGCATCCAGTTGCTGGTCCACAGCAGCATGCACATGGCGATGAGCGCGCACACGCCCTCCATGATCTCCTGCAGCGGGCCGGAGCCACCGAACGCGACCATGAAGATGATTGCCACCACGCCTGCGCCGGCCAGACCGGCGAGCACGCCCACGTAGATCCACTTGGTGAAGCGCTTGTTGCCGGACTTGACGAGGTAGGCCACCACGGCGGCGACCACGAGCAGGGCTTCGAGACCCTCACGGATAAGAATCAGGAATGCTTGGCCGACCGAGCTGGTGATGAACTTGAGGAATCCGCCCTCCTGATCGGCAGCGCCACCGTCGAGCTTGGCGGCATCGGTGGTCAGCATGTTCTTCAGGTCTTCGACGTACTTCTTGACTTCAGAGGTCGACTTGCCGGTGTTCATCGAGGAGCGGCACAGCTTGAACTGGTATTCCACCTGGGAGACGCGGTTGCCACTGATGGCGCTCAGCACGGTCTTCTCGAAACCGAGCTTTTCGTAGTGCTGGTAGTAGGCGTCATTCACAAGCGTGGCGCCCTTGGCAGCGTCGCCGCCTTCATAGGCCTTGTATGCATTGTCCAGAATCGGAAGCATCGCGTCTGCGACGTCTTTCCAAGTCTTGGCCGTGTTCTTGGTGCGCTTCTTCTTGGCGTCGAGTTCCTTGCGCTCCTTGGCGATCTGCTTCTGGAGATTCTCGTTGTACTGCTTCGGCTTGGCGAGCTGGGTATTGGCGTCGAGCTGCTGGGCAGTGGCGTCGAGGTCGGCGCTCAGGGCGTCGATTTTTTGGGTGAGCTGATCATCGTTGCCGGCCGTGTAAGAGAGGTTCTGTATGTCTTGGAAAGCCTGCTGCTGGGCGGTCTGCTTATCCGAGCTAATGGTGTCACGCACCACGGCGGTGAAGTTGGAGGCGATGTAGATAGTGTTGTACGCGGACATAAACGCGGACGTGGAGCCGGCAGTGTTGCCGGACTTATATTCTTTGGCGCCTTCTTGCAGCTGCGCCTCGATGGCCTTGGACACGTCGGCCCAGGTCGTGTACTCAACGCCGCTGGTGTCCGTCTTATCGGCTGCGGTAACCACCGTGGCCGTTGGCGTATCCGCGAAGGCAGACTGCGGGATGACTGCGGCGGGAAGGAAGGTCGCGGCAATCAATGCGAACAGGAACACGACGGCAGCCATTGCACGCGCCGAAATCGGGGACGACTGCTGATGGGCAGCGTCCACCTGCATCGCGCGCGCGAAGGAATCGGCAACGTGCGTATCGTGTTCTCGAATTGTGTTCAGTTCAGCGGACTGCGCACAGGCGCGACGAACCATGCTAAACCCTCTCTCACTGCAAATACCTCATTAGCTCAATAGCTCAAGACCAACTATGAACTCTATAGAAAAAAATTCTTCAACAACAGTCTTGATTTTCTAGTAGATGTGCGGTATTGAGAGCTGGTTTCGTCATTCAAGAGCCATTAAAATGTCTCACTATTTGAAAGATTGGCGCTCAATGCTGACTGCGATTCCAGCATGTGAGCGGTAACATCCCCTCATATTGTGCGGCTATGCGGCTGTGTGTTTTTTGACTGCACGGCTGTACTGTTGCGCGACTGCGCAGCTCAGCATGAGGCAGACTTCTCATCCACGATGCATTTGCACAGCCAAAAGACGAGAGACGCGAGCGACAAAGCTATCCGCGCACCAAAAATCGGAGGCGGAGGATACAAGATTCGAACTCACGCCACGCCGAGTATGCACTTATCCGAGACCTGTGGTAGTTTATTCGAGTTGCCTACTGAGCACGGTTTCACCGAGCATAGTACGGCATGGAGGATTCGCCTAGTGGTCTATGGCGCACGCTTGGAAAGCGTGTTGGTGTAACAGCCTCACGAGTTCGAATCTCGTATCCTCCGCCCGGGTTGGAGCCCCGGAAACCGTTGAAATCATTAGGTTTCCGGGGTTTTGCTTTGGTTCCTTCCGATTGTCGGTTCCCTCCAGGTTCCCTCCGTTTCGTCACCTTTGGCCCCGACCTACCGCGCGTGTCACATATCGGAACCGACGATTCCGAAAACGCCTTCGAGCCTTCGTCTGCCGTGTGTTCGTCATCGAAGTCCGACCGCGCCCCATGTGTCCTGTCAGTGGGCCGATTCGAATCCCTTCATGTTCTCCGCGCAGTTTTTTCGTTTTGGTTCGCAACAATCCCAGCCTCCGTATCGCAAGCGCATCGCAGCGAATACCGATCGGCCCAGCGCGAAGGTTCCCCCTGACCCCTTCCGATGAACGCCACACGAACGCATACGGGTGCCATGAAAGTCCATTCGAACCGTCAATCAACTCCTTGATACATAGACAGGAAGCCAAGGAACGTTCGTGGAGAACAGGCGCAAGGGTGACAACAAGCCTATCAGACAGACCACGAAGGACAAGTACGCCCAGTATCTCCGCGACTACCTGAATCCGGTTCTGGGCTATCTGCCCATGAACGCCATCAAGCCCGCGAACATCCGTGAATGGTACGACAGCATGAAGGTCACTAAGGACGGGCGGGGCGAGAGCATACGACGCCATGTGTTCGAGCTGCTGGACGCCATCATGCCTGAAGCCGCCACAAAGCCGCTGGACGATCAGGGCTCGACGCTTATCAAGGTGAACCCGGCGCAGTTCAAGGTGCCGCGCCCGGCGACGAAGCATGTGTATGTGATAGCCACCCGCGAGCAGGTTCAGGCGCTCGCCGACGCCATGCCGCCCAATCTCGCCCTTGGCGTCCTGCCGGCCGGCACGCTGGGCTTGCGTCAAGGCGAGGTGCTTGGCTTGCAACATCGTGATATAGAGCTGGATGCAAGCCCTGCGCTGTTGCATGTGCGCCGTAGCGCCAAGGAAGTCAGCGAGAACGGGCACAAGGTGTCAATCCTCGGGGAGACGAAAACGCCCAGTAGCAAGCGCGATATCGAAGTGTCCGCGCCCTTGGCCGGCAAGATTCGAGAACATCTCGCCACCTATGTGGACAAGAAACCGACCGCACTGCTGTTCACCGGCGTCCGCACTCGCGGCACAATAGGGGATTATGACTGATGCCGAAAACACCAAACCCGAACTCCCCGAGAACGTTCGCGTCCGCTTCTGCCCGTCTCCGACTGGCACTCCGCACGTCGGCATGATTCGCACCGCCGAGATTCGACCGGGGAAAACAAAAAACCCTCGCGAATCCGCGAGGGTCATTGGCTGGGGTGCCTGGACTCGAACCAAGAATGGCTGAACCAGAATCAGCTGTGTTGCCAATTACACCACACCCCAATTTGGCTTGGCGTAGCAACTCCGAAGAGTCGTTCGTCGTACCCCCAACCGGATTTGAACCGGTGTTGGCGCCGTGAGAGGGCGTAGTCCTAGACCGCTAGACGATGGGGGCATATTCAGTTTTCACTGGTTGCGAGGCGAACCGCGCAACAGATGAATACTGTACGCGAGGATACAGAGCGCCGCAACTCCCGGCGTGTCGCACTATGCATTAGCCGAACCCACCCGCATCTAGTTACATCATCATCGGCCAAAATGCACAGCAGAGGTCTCTCAGCTCATTCATTAGGTAGATTGGCCATTCATTTGGTAGGTGGCGCTCAAGCCGCATCCACAGAAACCCGCCATTCCAATGACCGGCGTGACGGAGTACCTACCAAATGAATGGCCAATCTACCTAATGAATGCATGTGCTCGGCATTTCGAGTCACAACGGCAGCACAGGCATTGCTTGGAGTATGCGAAGGCGGGCATCTGCGTGAACAGATGCCCGCCTTTAGCTTCCCTCGGGAAGAGAAATCACAGATGCGCGCGCAGGCCCTTCAGGCGGGCGACGGTCAGCGGCTTGCCGACGATCTCCATGGACTCGAAGAGCGGCGGAGAGACTCGGCGGCCGGACATGGCCACACGGACCGGGCCGAAGGCCAGGCGCGGCTTGTATCCGCCGTCCTCAACCAGCGTCTTGTTGAGCAGCTCGTGCAGGGAATCGGTCTTCCAATCGGCCTCATCCACACCTTCCAGCGCGGCGATGGCGGCGTCCAGCACTTCTCCGGCGGAATCCTTGAGCTGCTTCTTGGCGTCATCCGCAGGCTCCAGATATTCCTCGGTGGACAGCAGGGACCCGACCATGCCGGCAACCTCGCCCAGCAGCCGCACACGAGGCTGAACCAGCGGGGCAGCGGCGGTCAGAATCTCTTGCTCGCGGGCAGTCAGCGCGTCCCAGTTATCCGCGGAAACCACACCATCACGGTGCAGGTACGGCACAGAGCGGCGCAGGAAGTCCTCGGGCTCAAGCATGCGGATGTGCTCAGCATTGATGGAGATGGCCTTGTCGATGTCGAAGCGAGCCGGGTTGGCCTTCACGTCGCGCACGTCGAACTTGGCGATCATCTCATCCATGGAGAACACGTCGCGATCCGGCGCAATCGACCAGCCGAGCAGGGCCAAGTAGTTGAGCAGGCCCTCGCGGATGAAGCCGTTGTCGCGGTGGTTGAACAGGTTGGATTCCGGATCGCGCTTGGAGAGCTTCTTGTTGCCCTGGCCCATCACGTACGGCATGTGGCCGAACAGCGGCATTTCTTTGGCGATGCCCAGTTCCATGAGGTAACGGTACAGCACGATCTGACGCGGCGTGGAGCTCAGCAGATCCTCGCCGCGCAGCACCACGTTGATTTCCATGAGTGCGTCATCAACCGGGTTGGTCAGCGTGTACAGCGGGTCGCCGTTCGGGCGCACAATCACGTAGTCCGGCACGGAACCGGCCTTGAATTCGATGGTGCCACGGATCAGATCGTCAAAAGCGATGTCCTCGTCGGGCATGCGCAGACGCAGCGCCGGCTTGCGACCTTCGGCACGGAAAGCGGCCTTCTGCTCGTCGGTCAGGTTGCGGTCGTAACCGTCGTAGCCGAACTCGGCCGGGCGGCCAGCAGCAAGGTTGCGCTCCTTGATCTCCTCAGGAGTGGAGAAGGACTCGTAGGCGTAGCCGGCTTCGAGCAGCTTGGCGGCAACATCCTTGTAGATGTCGGTGCGTTCGGACTGGCGGTACGGGCCGTGAGGGCCGCCCACGTCGATGCCCTCGTCCCAGTCGATGCCCAGCCAACGCAGGGATTCGAGAATCTGGTTATAGCTTTCTTCGGAGTCGCGCACGGCGTCGGTGTCTTCGATACGGAAGATCAGCGTGCCGCCGGTGGCGCGAGCTTCCGCCCAGTTGAACAGGGCGGTACGAATCATGCCGACATGCGGGGTTCCGGTCGGCGAGGGGCAGAAGCGGACGCGAACGTTCGCGGGCAGTTCGGGTTTGGTGTTTGCAGCATCAGTCATAGTCCCCTATTGTGCCGCGCGCGCCGGACGCGCCACCCTTGGAATCAGCAGGACAGACTCACGAAGAGCAGATCCCAGTCTTGGGACTCGCTCTCACGGGATTCGTGAAGGTCGACGTTGACGTCAGTGTCAGCGTAATCGCGGTTCATCGGTGTTCCTTACGTCTTATTGTTGGTATTCATTGCGCCGAGAATTTCGCTTGCCCGCCAGCTCCGTCCCTGCAGCCGTACGCAAATCTTGTCTTAAAGTAACACGACCAAACAGAAACGGTCATCATCATTCGACATCAATTTGATAACAAATCACGCTATACCGCCAAGACTGTCCACATTCAGACAACATTCATTGTCCCTGTTGGGTTTTTCATAAAAAACTGGAAAAATGAGAGACGATGAGTCTCATCTTGTGAAAGGGGTATCAATGACCGATCCCAACAATGGTGCGCCTGCGCCGCAGTATCCTGCGTCCAACGGCACGCCTGACGCCAATAATCCAGCCGAGCCGAATACCGCGGCGCCGCAGTACGGAGCTCCCGCACCCGCATATGGACAGCTCTCCGGCAACCCTTACGGACAGCCCGCATATGGACAGGAGCAGCCGACGCAACCCAACCCGGCATACAGCCAGCCTCACGGCCAACCAGCCGGCGCGCAATCGGCTCCCGCCTACGGCCAACCTGCGTATGGCCAGCCCAATGGCAATCCCTACGGTCAGCCCGATGGCGCATACGGCCAAGTGCCGCCCACCTACAACGCTTACCCCGCGCCCGCAGCCGCCACAGGCACCAACGCGGTTCCGCTGAACAAGCCCTACTACGGGTGCTCCTTCCAGGAGGCATTCCTGCGTTTTTGGAAGAAGTACGTGGTGTTCAAGGGCCGCGCATCCCGCAGCGAATTCTGGTGGTGGATGCTGGCCAGCTTTGCCATTCAAGTCGTGCTGGCAAACCTCGTGGATGTCTCCAATGACCACCTGTCATTCCTCTCTTCGCTGTGGAGCCTGGCCATACTCGTCCCGAGCATCGCACTATCCGTTCGTCGTCTCCACGACATCAACAAGTCCGGCTGGTGGCTTGCCATCTTCTATGGAGCCGTGTTTGCTGGCGCAATCCTCATGATTGTTGGCGGCGGCGCTGCACTCTTCGGCGCCCTCAGCGTCTGGGGAAGCCCCTCTGACAGCGGCTACTATGCCACAGCCGCAGCGGGTAGCCTTGGCATCCTGTTCATCGGCGCGATAATCGCGGCCGCAGCGGGCATTGTCTACATTGTGTTCATGGCGCTACCCAGCAAGCCGGAAGGCGCGCGTTTTGACGACGATTTCGCCGCAGCCGTCCCTTATGGCGCTCCGGTTCCTCCCGCTGGCGCTCCGAACGGCTACGCTCAGGCCGCGCCGGGCTATGGCGACCCGAATGCCGCGCCTTACGGGCAGGCCGCACCGACCGCACCGGCTTATAATCCGTATGCCCAGCAGACTGCTCAGCCTGTACCGGGCCACGACCCGTACGCGCAGTCGACTGCACCGGCCGTACCTACCGCTTACGGTCAGCCGGCTCCCACTGCGCCCGACTACAGCCAGCCCGCGACACCTGCCACCTACACGCAGCCCGCTGCCGCACAAACCCCTGACTATGGTCAGCCGGCGGCTCCCGCTTCTAACTACGGACAGCCCGCCACGCCAGCTCCTACCGCCGAGCCGGCTGTCGCACCGGATGATTCAACCATCCCGGCTTCCGACAACGAGGACGACGGCCAGAAGTCGTGGCAAGGTCAGTGACATTACGATAAGGCAGCCCGGTCAAACCGGTCTTCCCACTGAAAAAACCGCACCCCCAATCGTTAGGCTGAAAAAACAGATATCACGATTGAGGATGCGGTTTTCTCGTATGCATTGCTTTACAACCGCACGAACACGGTCGGAGCTCCAGAAGGCAGCGTGGCGGCAAGGTTCGGTTCGCCATCGGCGGAGAGACGGAAAATGGCCACATTATTTGAGGCCTCATTGGCGGCAAGCAGTAGATTGCCAATCGCCAATAAGTGACGCGGACGGTTCCCGGCACAATCAATGCCACGGCCACGCCAACCAGGAACATCCGGCTCGTCAAGCCGGGTAAGCCGCTTGCCATCCCACAACAACGTCACGATGCGTTCGGAACCACGCAGCCCCACATACGCCAACCCAGCTATGCCCTCGCTGGCTGCCGCGGCACCCGCGTTCCCCTGCAGTGCATTCCATGGCACAAACGCCAGCGAAGCCGCCTGATCCGGCTTCGGCAGCGCATCAGGACCAAGACTGACCGTTTGCAGCACACGGATTGTCCCATTGTCGGAATGTTTGGCATCATGGCCGGGCTCAGGGCCAATCAGCGTTACCGTGCCGCCCCATTCACCGGCCACCACCACACGCCAATCGTGCGCAGGGTCATCGGAATCGACCGGCAGTAGATGCTGGTCGCGCGGACCGGTGCCCGGCGCGAGGGTCACCGCGCCCTCACGAATCAGCTCGCCGTGCTCCCAATGATGCACATAGATGCGATCCGCGCCCAGATCACTGGTCAGCACTCGGCCATCAGGCAATGGCTGCACCCAATGAGCGTGAGGACATTCCTGAGCCGGCAGCGGCCCATGCCCCTCGCCGCGTAGCATCTGTGCGACTTCGAGGATTACACCGGATTCCGTTACCGGATGCACGCAAACGTACCCGTCGGCGTAGTCGGCGGTGATGAGGCGACCCTGACCTTCGTCGTCGCGCACAAACACCACATGAGTGACGGCATGACCCGGCGTGGGTACGCGGGACAGCTCCACAAGCCGCAATGAGTCGCCCGCCCCCTCGACGCGAAATGACGCTATCTCATTGGTGTCTTCCAACACCGCATACAGCACCTGGCTGCCGTCCGCAGCGGTATGAAGCTCCATCCATGTGGGCGATGGCACGTCAGCAAGCAGCCTTCCACGGCTAAGCAGTGCGGCATCGTCGCTGTCATTGCTGGCATTGCCGCCGGCTTTCAATATCAATTGTTCGATGCCCGGGCATGCCGCATTGCGCAACTCGCCGAACCCACCAACCACAATATCCATAATCCCCCTGATTTATAAGTGTTCACGGCATCTTGCGACGCCGATTGGGCATGAAGAAACGATTCGACAACGAATAGTTCACCCATAACGGTTACCAGCGCAAAGATTTCTCGCAGTAATCCTTGATCTCGAGAAATCTTTGCGCTCACTCACTCTCAGCGCAATAATTTCTCGAAACAACCCTTGAGTTCGAGATTTATTTGCGCTTACCCGCACTCAGCGCAAAGATCTCTCGAACTTAGGGCTTATTTCGAGAAATCGTTGCGCTAAGGCATCGCCAATGCGAAGATTTCCCCAAAGAGCTGGGAAATACCGCTTACAACTCCACGGTTTCCTTGTTGGGGTCGTCCTTGATGTGTGCGAACTTGGCGGCCAGGGCCTCCTTGTTGCGCTTTTCATCCTCTTCCTTGGCTTGGCGCTTGGCCTCGTCCGGGTTCCAGAGCACGTCTTCGCGGTGCTTGTCCCATTCGGCTTGAGCCAGCGGGGCGATGAACTCGGCGGTGGCGGCCAAAGAGTCGGCGCCGGAGGTATTGGCACGGGCTTCAATCAGATCAAGAATCTGCTTGTCAGTCAGGCAGATGCGCGGCACCGAGCACTGCTCGCGCAGTTCGTTGACGTAGAGCAGAATCGGCAGAACCTTGGCGGCTGCACTGGCGGCAACACTGTCTGCGGCGTCTGCTGAATCATCGACCGAAACACCATCAGCGGAACCGGAAGTATCGGCGGCATCCCCAGCCACCACACCCAGCAACGCATCGCACACGGCGAGCGCGGTGGCGAATCGAACAGCCACATCAGCAGGCTCGGCGGACGTGGCCAGGCGACCATCGGCCTCAGCGTCAGCCTCAACCTGTGCTTCCACAGCGGCGATCGCTTCCTTCACTGATTCCACCGTTTCGGAATCCCAATCAATACCCAAGGCGTTGGCCGCCTCGATAATCAGCTCTGCATCGCCGGATTCGGCGTAACCGGTCATCGTATCGTAGGCGTCATTGGCAGCGAGTAGGGCGTCGACGATATTCTGCGGGCGGCCAGGAATCTCATCGGCGCCCTCATAGACGAACTCAGCGTCCGGCACAGTGACGTCTTCACCGGTCAGAATTCGCGCGAACGCACGGGTGATGCGCACCTGCAGATTCTCCGCATACTTGGCGTCGTTGTCCATCTGCATAGCCTCGATCAACGGCCATAAAGCAATCAGCCCCGAGCCCACTTCAGCGGCCTTGGCCACCGCCGGCAATGCTGCGACCTGCGCGATTGCCTCACGATTCAGTTCGATAGTCATCCGTGCTCCTTTGCGTCCACCACTCGATTGTACGCGCTTACTTGGCTCCCTCCTCGAGGGGAGCTGGCGGCGAAGCCATCTGAGAGAAGTTCGGTTGCGCGACTCAGGCTCCCCTCAGTCTCGCTTCGCGAGCCAACTCGACAGCAATTGTGGACGGGCTACGCCCGCGCCTCAATAGCTCGCCTACAAACAGTCCACTGGACTGTTTGCTTCACGGCTCAGTCTCAGAGAAGGAAGCCAAGGTTGTATGACACCAGTCTGCCGTTACTTGACGTTGGCCGCTGGGTCAACATACGTGATTGACATCACACGGCCGGTTTCGTTGTCGTACGTCACCGAGGTCACGGAGGCAAGCGCCGTGTGGCGCAGGAACATCCAGTGCTCCGGGTGGCCAGTCTCCAGATAGTGTCGGTAGCTGAAAATCGGCGACTCGTGGCTGACCACCACGATCTGCTCGCCGGGGTGCTGGGCGACCTTCTCGCGCGCGAAGTCATCCATGCGCTGGGCGATGTGCTGGTATGACTCGCCCCAGCTGGGCTTGTACAGGTTGGTGACGAGCTTCCAGTTGCCGTTCTTCCACAAGGCACCCTCGCCATGGCCGATCCGCTTGCCGCGGAACTCGTTACCCGCTTCAATCACCCGTTCATCGGTGGCGAGGGTGAGCGGAGCTTCGCCGCGAGCTTCGCGCACCGGGTTCAGGGCATCGAGAATCGCGCCGGCGGTCTCACGTGTGCGGTCGAGCGGCGATGAATACACGGCGGCAATCGTGTTGGTTTGGGGGTTCTTGGCCAGATAGGCGGCGGTGGCCTGGGCCATGCGCCGGCCAAGATCGGAAAGATGGAAATCGGGGAGACGCTCATAGAGCAGATGGTCAGGGTTGTAAACCTTGCCGTGGCGGACGAAGTGGATGGTGGTTGCGCTCATGAGCCGCCTTTCTTTTTATTCCTACGGGCATCTTGCGATGTTCGCCGAAGAACATGAGAACGTTGTCTTAATATCTCCAATCTACCGCGTGTCGCGCCCTAACCAACGATTAGAGTATCCGTGACGCAAATATGCGAATGGGGAAACCACGCAAACTTTGCGCGACCATGGACAACACATCATTCGATGAGGGCTTCGCTGGCAACGCCACGCCAGCGGGGGACATCCAATCGGGAGCGGAAAGGAGCGTAGTGCTGTTATGTCCAATAACTCGTCCAACTCGAACACGAATACCGTTATGGCCGGCATCAAGGAAGTAGGCCACAAGGTCTTTGGTGGATATGCGGAGTTGCTGCGCATCCCCCACACCGCCCGCTACTCGATTGGCTCGGTCATCGCCTGCATGCCGTTCCCGATGGTCGGCATGACCATCACCATTTCCGTGCAGCATTACTACGGCAACTATTCGCTGGCCGGCATGCTCACCGCCATCCAGGCGATCGCACTGGCCATCTCCACGCCACTGCTCGGCAAGCTCACCGATAAGTTCGGCCAGCGGCAGGTTTCGATTCCGACGATCATCGTGTGGATCGTGGCCGCCATCGCGCTGACCACGGCGATCACCAATCGGGCGCCTGAATGGGTGCTGTACTGCCTGACGCCGTTCCTGGCTGCCATCCCGCCGTGGGGCGCGATGAGCCGCGCGCGTTGGACCAAAATCTTGAAGGGTGATCAGGAGCGCACCAACCGAGCGCTTTCTCTGTGCGGTGTGCTGGACGAGTGCATGTGGGTGATCGGCAATCCGCTGGCATCCACGCTGGCCGTGATTTCCGGTCTGCTGGCTTTCTCGTTCACCGGCATGTGCGTGGTGGTGGGCGCGCTGATGTTCCTCACCGAGCTGACCACCGAGCCGCCGTCGCAGACTGCATTGGCACGGGCTGAGGGTATTTCCCGTAAGGAATACCGCGAGCGCGAGGCCGCTCGAGCCGAAGCATTGAAAGCGGAGACCGCGGCCGAAGAAACCCGTCGTCGTCTTGAGCGCGAAGGCGTAACCGACCAAGCCGTGATCGACAAGGAGATCGCGCAGGCGGTCGCCGATGCGCGTTCCGGCAAGAAGGCGTCCATCTGGGGGCCGGGCTTGATTGCCGTGTGCGTCACATGGTTTGGATTGGGCGCGTTCCAGTCGGCCACCGGCATTTCCATTATCGCGTTTGCCACCGAGTCGAACATGAAGCAGTACACGGGCTTTGTGTTCGCCTGCTTCTCCATAAGCTCGCTGATGGGTGCTCTGGTGTACGGCGCGAAAAACTGGTCGATTGCCCTATGGAAGCGTTTCTACTTCTGCCTGGCCGTGGTGAACATCGGTATCAGCACGTTCCTGTTCGCCAAGCATTTGTGGGTCATCATGATCATCTACCTGATCATCGGTGTATGTCAGGCTCCAACGTGGATTAATGGCAACCAGCTCATGCTGCACTTGGTGCCGCCCTCGCGTTTGACCGAGGGCATGGCGTGGATGGGCGCGATGAATTCCATCGGCTCCTCCGCCGGGTCGGCCATTGCCGGCCAGTTCATCGACCGCATGGGTTCGCACGGCGGCTTCATGGTGGTCACCACTTTGGCCTTGGCTTCGCTGGTGATTGCCTTGATCGGCTTCAAGCAGATCAAGGGCTCCACCGAACAGCCAACACTCACCGAAGTGAGTGTGTGACATATAGCCAAGTCCCCTCTGACGATTGAGATGATTTCATCTCAATCCCAATCCCAATCAGCTTCATCAGCTCCCAGTAACACCCTAACTACCAGCAGCGTCATAAATTCAGGAAATTTGCCCACTCGTCCTAGATTTCTGTCACTGGCCCGAACTCAGCGACAGAAATCTAGGAAATTAGGGGTGATTTCCTAAAATACCGACGATAACAACGACTCAGCGTCAGAATTTCAGGACGAAGCCATTCTTTTCCTGAAATTCTGACGCTGAGATGTGGCTTATCACCGCCCATTAGCAGTTGAACCACGGAAAGAAACGAAAATACGCCTTACTTCGGCCAACCTTTGGGGGTGTGCTCCAAGGACCACTCGCCAAGCTTATGAGAGAAGCTGCTCTGCCACTTGGCTTCCAGCTCCTCGGCGGTCAGACGGTTTTCGGCGGACTTCAGACGATTCATCGCGTTGGTGTGCGTATCGTCAAGCAGCCATTTACGAATCAGGAAGTTCCACACCATCACCACGGCGGTGGCCACCAGCTTGCCCACGTTGGTGCGCAGCAGGTATTCGGCGTGCTGCGAGACGAAAGCGTCGTGGTTCATACCGTAGGTGGAAATCCAGATGATGGCGTCGTTCATGAACAGACCGACCACGGCACCCGCCACGAAGATGACGATCTCCATCCATCGCGCCATATCGTCACGATGCTTGAACACGAACTTCATACTCGCCAGATAGTTGAAAATCAGGGAGATGATGAAAGAGATGGTGGCAGCCAACACGTTGTGCATGTGGAATACGCCCACCAGCAGGTTGAGGATACCCCAGTCAATCACAAAGGCGATAACGCCTACAATGCCGAACTTCATCAGCTGTTCAATCAGTTTTCTCACAGAGGGTATTCAACACTATTGGTCTGACCGTGGGGTGCGAATTGGCCAGAAAGTCCAATAATCTCCGCAATTGGAGATGCTCCCCCTCAGAGAGGAGAGTCAATCATAAGCAACATGGAACCGATACGAGGTGCAGGCAATCTTATGGAGGAAATCAAGGCAGTGCATAACGACGGGCGCCAAAGCTAGACTGGAGACGAACCAAATCAAGGAGGAATCCATGCCTGTTATTCACACTCACGTGTCCGTATCCACCACGCCTGAGCAGCGCGAGGCACTGAAGGCCGCATATGGCAGGGCAATCACCGCTGTGCCGGGCAAGTCCGAGGGCTGGCTGATGTGCCCGTTTGAGGACAATATGCCGATTTACTTTGGCGGCAGCGACGACCAGCCGGCCGCCTACGTGGAGGTCAACGTGTTTGGCCGTTCCGTGCCGAGCTCTGCCTGGGAGAAGCTGACACAAAACATCATGGCCGCATTGAACTCTACGCTTGGCGTCCCCGAGGACCGCACTTACATCCGTTACACCGCCACCACCGACTGGGGCTGGAACGGCGGCAACTTCTAGTTGTTGTATCTTGCCCCCGGAGGGGGAGTTGTCGAACACAGTGAGACTGGGGGGGAGTGGTTTGCCATGGCACTCCCCCCCCCAGTCAGCTTCACTGCCAACTCGTCCGCAGATTACTGGCTCACTGTCGTTTGCCTTTCTGCTACAAACAGCCCCACCAGGCTGTTTGCTTAACGTCTCAACCTCAGAGAGGGGATTCGAGACATGAAAAGCCCGCCGCTGGCGGGCTTTCTGCATTTCAAGGGGCTGATTTCCAACATTCAGAAACTCTACTAGCGCTTCAAGGGGCTGCTAATACAAGAAACCTGGAGTATGACCATTGAAATTGCAACGGTCATACTCCAGGTTTCGCAATCGAAGAGCCCCTCGAAACGCAGATAGACCTCCGGAAAACCGGAAATCAGCCCCTCGAAGGCAAGTTACTGCGGTTCAAGCTCAATCACACGATCTTGGGCATGGGGGTGGTGAGGCTGGTGGTCAGGTTGACGTGGACCAGACCGGCGCCGGCGTGCACTTCGACCTTCTTCAGGGTCACGGTGCGCTCGGCCTCCGGAGCGCGGTCGTTGTCGGTCATGGTCGCAGGGGACTTGACCGCCACGAAGGCCAAATCATACAGCGAGATACCAGCAGACTGGCACAGTTCCATGGCCTCGGCCGCGGACTCGGTGAAGCCCGGCTTGTAGATCACGCGATCGGCCGGAACACCATAGGCGTTCTCGGCTACCCACTTGGCGTTCTCCGTCAGGGCCATGCCCTTATGCGAGTGCGGCTCAGCCGGCATGGAGCCGTTCTCAAGCGCATCGACAAAACCATCAAGCTGCGGAACCAGCGCCTCGCCGCCATCGCGGAACAGGTTGCCGATGATCGGCGTGCGGAAGCCCAGCTCGTCGGCGGTGGCCTTCAGGGACGGAACCTGATCGTCCTCGCCTTCCCACAGGTTGATGAGCGGGAAGGTCGGAATGTCCAGGTTCTCCAGGCGCTGCACGTGGAACGGGTAGCGCCAAGCCAGCTCGGGATCATCGCGCCAGGTGGAGGCACGAGTCACCACAATCGCGGCGGACGGCCACTGCGCACCGAATTCACGGCACGCGATATCCAGCCACTTCTGGGCGCCGGCGTCGGTGCCGTAACCGGCCTCAACGACGACCACATCATGCAGGGCGCAAGCCATCTCCACGGAGACCAACGTCGGAATGCCGATGGACACGTTGGCAAACGGGCCGCCGTGCACGTACACCGGGGAACCGTTCACGGTCTCGGTCTTGGCGGGCTTGACCGCATCGGCCAGAATGCCGGTGATGCGCCACAGGTCCACGAACTCGCCGAAGGTCACGGCCTGGCCGTCCTTGGTGCCGGCGATCATCTTGGACACGCGCTCGGCAATCTCGTCCATGGAACGGGAGAGCACCACAATCTGCATGAGCTCGGAGGTGGGGGTGAGCACCGTCTTCTCCGCCACGTTGCCCTTGCCGTAGTCCACAGCGATGGAACGCAGGGAACGGCTCGGCACTTCGGAGACGCGCGGCACGAGAACCGTGTCGAGCTTGCCCTCATCCACGGCCTTCTCGGCAAAGGAGACGAGCAGGTTCTGGGCCGCCTCGATGGCGCCCATCTCACCGCACAGACCCCAGTCGATGAGCTCGGGGTGGGTCAGGGAGGCCTTGCCGCCACCGGAGGCACCGCCCTTGGAACCGGCTGCGGTGATGCCCATACTCGGCTGGCGCAGCACGGCGGCCGCGTCGATGCCGCGCTTGTTCAGGGCGTCAATCAGGGCGATGGTCGTGGTGGTCTTGCCCTCACCGCGCGAGGCCTTGAGCGGCGTATCGGCGGTGACAAGGATCACCTTGCCGTGCTTGCGCGGCGCATCAGGGTTCTCGGCCAGGTACTTCATGTAGCCGAATGCGTCGATTTTCTGGACCAAGCCGTACTGGCTGGTGAAGTCTTCGATGGTGGTCATATAAAACCTTTCTGTGTGTGGTGGGGCGGCTGTCACCGCCTCTTCGCCTAAAAACAGCCCACTGGGCTGTTTTCTTAACGGCTCAGCCTCCCACAGCAGGAGGCAAGTCAAGACTAAAAGTCGGACATGTGGAAGCCGTTCTTCATCTCCATGCTGCGAGTGTACAGCACGGAGTCAAGCAACTTGTCGGTTTCTTCCTTGAGCTGGTCGGCCATGGTCTGGTTGGCGGCGGCAAGGATCTCGCGCACCTCGGGGTTGCGCAGTGCGGCGATGATCTCATCCGGCTCCATCGGCTGCACGTCACCATCCACGTTGTCGGCCTCGAACTCCTCCTCCGCGGCGGACTGGGCGGCTTCCTCGGCCGCGGTCAGGCCAAGGCGCGCAATCTGCTCATCGGTGGCGGCCATCAGACGGTGACCCATCGCACCGGTCTTCTCCTGGTAACGCTCGACGGCGTTGGAGGTGGATCGGAAGGCACCGTCGCACAGGGCGGCGATGATGCGGTTGACCCAGTAGAAGTTCTCGGAGGTCACGCGGGTGGTGGTGTCTTCGAGGTAGGCCGGCGTCACATCCACGTTCGGGAAGAACGGCACCAGCGTATTGAACGGGTTGGAACCGTAAGCGATCCACTGCACGGCGCGGGAGGCCTGCGGACGGTACGGACGAATCTGCATCACCGCGAGCTGGCTTTGGCGGTTGATACCGATCGGACGGTACATGTGACGGGTGCGCTCATCACCAAGCTGACCATACGGGTCGAACGGCGTACCCTGATAGTGCGAGCTCAGCACGTACTTGATGTCCTCGATGGTCACCTTGCGCTCAGGCTGGCGAGCCCACGGGATGTCATCGGAAGTGGGCTTGTGATCGGCGTCCGGGCCGTCCCACACCTCGTCATACGGGTTGAGGAAACGCTGCATGTACCAGGCGCGCGGGGTGTTGTACACGTGGTCGGAGTCGGAATGGGAGCCGAAGGCGTCGCGCGGGTTGAACGGCGTGGTGTTCTCCACGGCGAGGTCGAGATGGTTGGTCTCGATGAATTCGGCCAAGTCGGCGGAGCACATGTACTCTTCCTGGTCGCCGAGGGCGTCTTCAAGATCGAATTCGTCAATGCCGAGCTGGTTCGGCATGGTCACGTAGGCCTCGTCCGGCACGCGCTTGGCAATCCAATGATGGCCGCCCACGGTTTCCAGCCACCAGATCTCGTTGGAATCGGAGAAGGCGACGCCGTTCATCTCGTAAGTGCCGAACTCCTCGAGCAGTGAGCCGAGGCGGGCCACGCCCTCGCGCGCGGTCTTGACGTACGGCAGCACGATGGTCAGGAAGTCCTCTTCACCGATGCCGCCGGGCACCTCGGGCTCGTTGCCCTTGGCCGGCACGTATTCCACGAACGGGTCGGCGCCGAGCACGCGCTCGTTGGTGGTCAGGGTCTCGGTGGCGCTCATCGCCACGTTCGCCTCGTTGACGCCGGCCTCGCCCCAAATACCTTCCTTCAGGTCCGCATTCGGCACGGCGGTGTACTGCAGCGGGTCGTCCGGCAGGGTGATAGTCAGGTGAGAGATCACCGACTTATACTCACGCGGCTGTTCGCTTGGTTTGACGACGATGAATCGCTTGGGATTGAACTCGCCGTTTGCGGAATCCTCATTACGGGCGATGATGGTCGAGCCGTCATAGCTCGCGTCTTTGCCTACCAGAATCGTGGTGCAGGCCATAGTGTGATGGTGTCCTTTCTTTGTTTGTGGTCACGCTCCCGCTGGCGGGAGCTGGACGACGAAGTCGGACTGAGGGTGGTTTTGTGCTGAGCCACCCCCAGTCAGCTATGCTGACAGCCCCCGCCTGCGGGAGCTCATGCGGCTCACGCCTTGCCGGTCAGGAAGATGCCGTCGGTGTCGGGAGTCTCGCCGCTGGCACGCAGCGCGTGCAGCAGTTCGTTGAGCCAGAATCCCTGATTCAATCCGGGCAGCGGCTTCTTGGTGGCCCACACCTGCAGATAATACTCATGATCCTTGTCCGGCGGCTGCGGTCCGTTGTACCGCATAATCACCGACGGGTCAGTGCTACGACCAAGGAACTTGGAGGCCGAGGAGTTGCGCCCCTGCACGGTCTCCGGAATCATGGCTGGCAGCTGACGGGAGAAGTCCGGCGGAATGGCCAGCGCATGCGAGTCGTTGAAGTCGTACATCAGCGCATCGATGGGCAGATTGGCCACAGACCAGTGAATCCACTCGAAACCGCAGACCGGAATCGAATCCGGATCCACGAACTCCCAGTGCAGGTAACGAGCTTCGGGGTTCACATCATCGATGTAGAACGGGAAGGAGACCACAGGCACGCCACCATTGAAATATTCAGGGGCCGCGGCTTTGGCGAAATCGTCCGGAATGACGGTGAAATCGGCGGAAATCTTCATACCACCAGTGTATCGCGAGCCATGTTGCAGATTTCAGCCTGCGGCAACTCAAAACGCCATCACAATACATGGTGATAGCCAAACACGACTGAGGGCCTCCCCTCGACGGAAGGGAAGCCCTGGAATACCGAAAATGCCTTGCTTCCTATCCTCAAAGAGATAGAAAACAAGGCATTTTCCCGATTATTCAGCCGATTGCTCGGCCACGGTCACTCGGCCGGAGTGTAGAAGTCGCCGTTGAGGGCCTTGGCGGCCTTCTCCTGCGCTTCTTCCAGCGTCCAGTTGGCGAGCTCGGCGCGCACATCGTCCAGAGCCACCGGGGTCATGGACAGCGAGTTGACGCCGATGCCTGCAAGCACCACGGCCAAATCTGGATCGGCGGCAGCCTCACCGCACACGCCCACCGGCATGCCGTGCGCGTTGCCGGCGTCGGCGATGAGCTTGATGGCGCGCAGCACCGCCGGGTGCCATGCGGTCTGGTAGTTGGCGACCGAGCCGAGCGTACGGTCGGCGGCCAGCGTGTACTGGGTCAGATCGTTGGTGCCGATCGAAACGAAGTCGGCCACCTCGGCCACCTTGTCTGCCATAAGCGCGATGGACGGCACCTCGGCCATCACACCGACCTTCTTCAGCCCGAAGGATTTGCCGAGCTTGACGAAGTAATCGGCCTCATGCTCATCAGCGACCATCGGGGCCATGACCCACAGGTCGGCCTCGGTCTGGGCATCGGCGGCGGCGAGCGCCTTGAGCTGGCCTTCGAGCACGTTCATGTGAGCCTTCAACGTGCGCAGACCACGCAGGCCGAGGGCGGGGTTCGGCTCGTCTTCCGGAGTGAGGAACGGCAGCGGTTTATCTGCGCCGGCGTCCAGCATACGGATCACGACCTTCTTGCCGGGGAAGCGGCTCAGCAGCTCGGCGTAGGCCTTGGTCTGCTCTTCCACGCTCGGCGGCTCGGAGTTGCCGATAAACAGGAACTCGGAGCGGAACAGGCCCACGCCTTCGGCGCCATACTCCAGGGCCGGGTCGGCATCAGCGGGCTTGCCCACGTTGGCGAGCAGCGGAATGTGGTGGCCGTCCTTGGTGGCGCCCGGCTTGCCGCGCAGCTCCTTGGCCTTGGCGGCGTGAGCCTTGGCGGCCTCGGCATCCTCGATCTCAGCAGCGGTCGGGTTGGCAACCACCACGCCCTTGGCGGCGTTGACGATGACCTGCTCACCATTGGTCAGGTTCTCGGCTTCGGCGGCGGAGACCACGGCCACGATGCCGCGAGCGCGGGCCAGAATGGCGGTGTGCGAAGTGGGGCCGCCCTGCGAAGTGACGATGGCCAGCACCTTGTTCAGGTCGATTGCGGCGGTGTCCGCGGGGGAAAGATCCTCGGCCACCAGCACGAACGGGGTCTCGCTTTCCGGAATGCCGGGAGCAGGCACGCCCATCAGGTCAGCGATCACGCGCTGGCCCACATCGTGCAGATCGGCGGCACGCTCGGCCTGGTATCCGCCGATGGCGCGGAACATGTCCTCAACTGCGGCGAAGCCTTCCAGCACGGCGCGCTCTGCGGTTTTGCCGCCGTTGATCAGCGAGGTGATGCTGGCCGCCAGCGAGGGGTCGGACGCGAACATGGAGATGGCCTGCAGAATCGGGGCGGCCTTCTTGGCGCCTTCGTCGCCGTTAGCCGCTTCTTCGGCACGACGGCTCAGGTCGGCATTCACCACGGCCAGCGACTTAGTGACGCGGTCGATCTCTCCCTGCGCCGGCACGGTATCGGCACGGGGCGCGTCGGAAGGCTCCGGCAGCGGGGCCGCCATACGAATAACCGAGCCGACCGCCACGCCACGGCCAATGCCAACACCCTTGATTTCCATAATGGTTCTCCTTTGTTCGTAGGGTAGTAGTTCTTTGGAGCAGTGGCCTCGATGCCTACTTCGGAGTATGCAGCCGCAGCCATTGCCGGCAAGTTCTTCTTTGTTAGTTCCCTTATTATGGTGGTTTATTATCTGCAACACGCCAACGGTAATCGTTTTCTGGATTTTATTCTACGTCTCGGTATACTCGATATCAAGCAGCTGCCGCAATTGGCCGCATGACTTCCATTTCAGACAGACGCAAAGGAGTGTCCTTTATGGCTACCCGCAACATCACCATCACTGATCCCGTCGGCATTCACGCTCGTCCTGCAGCACAGTTTGCTCAGGCCGTGGCGGCCTCCGGCTGCAACGTCACCATCGCCAAGGAAGGCGGCGCAGCCGTCCCCGCCGGCTCGATTCTGTCCATCATGGGACTGGGCGTTCAGCAGGGTGACACCGTGCAGATCACCGTTGAGGGAGACAACGCCGAGACCGTTGCCGACTCCCTGACCGAGACCCTGCTCGCCGCCGAGTAAACGGGCGAAACTTCTCTCACTTGCCAAACGGCCGCCCCGCCTGTCCGGGCGGCCGTCTTCTGTTTTATAGTGATTGCCGGTAATTTCACCGAGCCGGCATGCTTTCTGGGAGAGGAGGCACACATGACCGCGAACGAGCCAGCGGAATCATCATCCGCCTCAATCGTCAATGTTGCCGCCATCGCCAACGTCTCCACGGCCACGGTGTCCCGCGTGCTTTCCGGCAAACGCACCAAGGACGACGACATCGCCCGCCGCGTGCGAGCCGCGGCCCACAGCCTCAACTATTCGGTGAATTTTGCGGCCAGCGCGCTGCGTTCCACCGTGACGAGAACCATCGGCCTGATTGTGCCGAGCGTTCAGGATCCGTTCAGCGCACGGCTTATCGACACACTTGAGCCGTTGGTCAACCAGAGCGGCCGGCAGCTGGCGCTGAGTGTCGGGCGGACGCCGGAAGTGCAGAAGGAACGCATCGTGTTGATGGCCGCGCGCCATGTGGATGGGCTGATTGTCGTACCACTGCCTGGCATTGATCTGGGCGACGTGCTGGCGCAATATGCGCAGGAGATCCCCGCCGTGCAAATCGGAGGGTTGCAGCACACCACGTTCACGTCCGACCCCGCTCCGATTCAACCAGCGCTGCAGCAGATCGCCGACGAGATACTGCGGCTGCTCGCCGATCAATCCAATACACCGGTGCATGTCAATCTGCCTTCGCGGCTTATCGCTCCGGGATCGCAAGACGCCGAATAAATTGGGCGGCCCTCATTACGGCCGCCTTGCATTGCGCCGGAATCACACTGCGCTGCATTACACCGCCAAGCGCACAAACATCAGGGCGCATCGCAAGCGCCATCTCATACTGCGTCGGCACCTCACCTGCGCTAGCGCCAAGGGCGCAATCTCACGGAATCAACGCGCAAAAGAGCGATTCAAACACCAGCAGCGGGTTGCCATTACCGGCAAGTCGCTTGCGGGCGTGAGCCACTTCGTCCAGTCGGGCCACCGCGCCGGCGCGGTTCAGCCGCACGGACAGCTCGGTGATGGCCGACCGATTCTCCAGGTTGATAAGCCCGACCGAATCCTCCGCATTGTTCTGCAGGACCGCCACATCACGGTAAATGGAGGCGATGGAGTTGAGCGCACGGTCGAGCACATCGCGCGTGCGTCGTGTGGTCAGCCGCTTGAGATCGTCCTTCTTGGCGATCTGATTGAACGCGCCGCGCAGTTTCGGCGGAATCCGCTCCCCCGGCTCAAGACCGTTGATACGGCGAAATTCCGCCTCTTGATCGGCCGCGGTGCGGCTTGCGTCCACCTCGGCCTGGGCCTTGGCATTGTCGATGAGGTTGCCGGCCAGCAGCACCGCGTCCGAGGCGCGAGCGAGGTTCAGTACGCCCACCACCAATTCGTCGCGATCCGTCATCACCTGCTCGTCAGTGGCGTACAACTTGGCGATGCCGATGTGTCCCTCGGCCAGACGGGCCGCCCGCTGGGCGACTTTTGGCTCGACGCCCGTGGTGGCAGTCAGGAATCCGGCCACTGCCGAGGCGGAGGGCACGGCGAGATTCACAATGCGCGTGCGCGAGCGGATGGTGGGCAGCACGTCCTGGGCGCTCGGCGCGCATAGCAGCCAGATGCAGTGTTCGGCCGGCTCTTCGATCTCCTTCAGCAGCACGTTGGTGGTGCGCTCCAGCATGCGGTCCACATCCTCAATGATGATGATGCGCCATGGTGCGGTGGCTGGCATTTGCTCGGAGGTGGTGATGATCTCGCGCACCTGGTCGATGCCGATGGTCACTTTGTTGGTGGCCAGCACTGTGACATCCGGGTGGGTGCCGGCGAGTACCTGCTGCGTGACGCGCGTGGGCTCATCGCTCATGCCGTGGTCGGGGCTTTCCAGCGCCGCCGCGAACGCGCGGGCCATGTTGGAACGCCCGGAGCCGGGAGGGCCGCAAATCAGCCACGACTGGGCGATCTGGCTCGGGTCTCCCTGCGCGATGCGGCTGAGCATGTCGATTACTGGCTGCTGGCCTACCAACGAATCCCATACGCTCATGCCAGCTCCTTGATATCCGCTTCGATGGCGGCCCACACCTGCTCGATGGACTGGCTGGCATCGATGACGCGGAAACGATTCGGTTCGACCGCGGCCAAATCAAGGAACGCCTGGCGGGTGCGGGACTGGAAGTCATCGCCGGCCGATTCCATACGGTCTTCGGCATGTTCAAGACGGTTGTGGGAGAGTGTCGGATCCATGTCCAGCAGATACGTGCGGTCCGGCAGCAAGTTGTTGGTGGCCCACATGCTTAAGGATCGAATCTCTTCTGACGTGAGCTCGCGGCCACCGGCCTGATAGGCCAGGGACGAATCGAGATAGCGGTCGGTAATGACCACTTCGCCGCGTTCCAGCGCCGGACGAATGGTTTCGGCGACGTGCTGCGCGCGGTCTGCGGCGAACAGCAGCGCCTCGGCGCGTGGCGCGATGTCGGCGGCACCCTCGTTCACGCCGTGCAACAGCAACTGGCGAACGGCCTTGCCTAACGCAGTGCCTCCCGGCTCGCGGGTGACGACTACCGTGCGCCCTTGAGCCTCAAGATACGCACGCAGCCGCTCGACCTGCGTGGTCTTGCCCACGCCATCGACGCCTTCAAATGAAACAAACAGACCGCTCATGCTATCGACCTTAGCGTTAGGCGCAGAGTTGCGGCTACTGCCCCGATTCACGGGCCCTTCTCCGTTCGGAGTGGCTGATTTTTGCTTTAAAGAACGTCTATTCCTGTTTCAAGGGGCTGATTAGGCCTTTCCCGGAGGTCTACTTCCGTTTCAAGGGGCTGTTGTCCAAGTAGACAACGTTCCAAAACGGCGGAATGACGTTGGCGCGGAGCCGTTCATACTCGTGGTTCAGCAGATGACCAGCCCCTTGAAGCGGAAGTAGATATTCTCAAAACGAGAAATCAGCCCCTTGAAACGCAAGTAGAGCAATAATTCCGCTCAGCCACGCTTGGGAATTACGGCGGGGCGCTCGTAGCCCTCGTTGGCGGTCAGCCAGTCGACATCCTTCTTCACGGTGGCGGCGGTGGAGCTGAGCTTTTCGGCGATGCGCTGGTTGGACCAGCCCTTGTTCGCCAGCTTCTTCACCTCGGCACGGCGTCCGGCGCGCTTGGCCTCGGCGGCATTGGTCGCAGCCGAAGCAGCGCCCTTCTTGGCTCCCCTGGCTCCCGACTTCGCGGCACCGGCACGCTCACGGCCGCGGCGGCCACGGGTGGAGGGTCCAGCCGCGCGCTTTTCGGCAAGCAGACGGAACGCATCCTCCGGCGCAATCGACTCCGGCGTGTATTGGCGCGGCACCGTGCGGTTGGTCTCGCCATCGGTGATGTAAGCGCCAAAGCGGCCATCCTTGATGGTCACATGCTTGCCGGTGTTCGGGTCGTTGCCCAAATCACGCAGCGGCGGCTTGGCGGCGCCACGTCCGCGACCACGCCCGTACTTGGGCTGGGCGAACAGCTCCTTGGCCTTGTCAATGTCCACGGTGAAGATCTCATCTTCGGAGCCCAACGAACGGGTATCCGACCTGCCGTCGGCGCTCGTCTTGGTCAGATACGGACCATAGCGACCGTTGTTGGCGGCCACCGTGCATTCGGAAACCTCACCGGTCTCGGCGTTGGTTTCCTCGTACTTGCCCACCTCGCGCGGCAGGCTCAGCAGCTTCAACGCATCTTCCAACGAGAGCGATTCGGGGCTCATGGTCTTGAACAGCGAGGCCATCCTCGGACGCGACGCAGCGGCCGCGGCCTTCTTGGAGCTCTTCTTGCCGGCCGGCGCAGCGGCGGCGGAATCGGCGGCACCCTCAGGCGGCACCAACGCCACATACGGCCCGAACCGACCGTTGCGCACTTCCACGGTGCCGCCGGAAACCGGGTCCTTGCCCAGCTCGCGCGGGCCACCGGAATGGTTGTCGGTCAGATCATGAGCCACTTCGACGGTCAGCTCGTCCGGCGCGATGGTGTCCGGCAGGGAGGCACGCTTCGGGTTGCCTTCGGCATCCAGATGCTCCATATCTTCCAGATACGGGCCGTACCGGCCAACGCGCACATGCAGGCCGTCGCCGATGTCAATGGTGTTGATGGCTCGGGCGTCGATCTCGCCAAGCTGTGCCACCTGCTGCTGCAGGCCTTCATGCGCTTCGTCGGCATTGCGGGCCGCGCCCTCGCCGGAACCAAAGTAGAAGTGGGTCAGCCAATCCCGGCCAGTCTCCTCGCCGTGAGCAATGCGATCGAGGCCGTTTTCCATCTCAGCGGTGAACGTGTAATCGACCAGCTTGGGGAAGTTCGTTTCCAGCAGCTTGGTCACGGAGAATGCCAGCCAGCTGGGGATCAGCGCACGGCCACGCTCATACACATAGCCGCGATCCATAATCGTGGAGATGATGCTGGCATAGGTGGACGGGCGGCCGATCTCCTTGGCTTCCAACGTCTTGACCAGCGTGGCTTCGGTGTATCGAGCCGGAGGCTGGGTTTCGTGGCCATCCGGCTCGATGTCGGAAGCCTCGACCCGCTGGCCCACCTCCATCGGCGGTAGGGAAGCATTGGATTCGGAGGCATCGGACTTGGTCGCCTTGGCACCCGACTTATCGGCGGCCGCCGCGTCGGCTGCGGCGGGTTTGGGCTTGCGGCCCTCGCCGGTGGCCTTCATAAAGCCAGGAAATTCGATGACTGTGCCGGATGCCTGGAATACAGCCTCACCATCGGCGGGGCCAGCCGGCGCAGACAGGCGCACGGTGGCGGTCGATCCGGTGGCGTCGGCCATCTGGCATGCCAGCGTGCGCTGCCAGATCAGCGTGTACAGGCGCAGTTGGTCAATGGGCAGCTTGGAGGCCAGCTCATCGGGGTCATGGAATCGGGATCCCGCCGGGCGAATACACTCGTGGGCTTCCTGCGCGCCAGCGGTTTTGGTGGCGTACTGCTTGGGCTCGGCGGAGAGGAACTTGTCGCCGAAATGGTAGGAGACGGCGTTGCGGGCGGCGGTGATGGCCTCCTGCGAAAGCGTCACCGAATCGGTTCGCATGTATGTGATGTAGCCGTTCTCGTACAAGCTCTGTGCTGCACGCATCACTGCGCGAGACCCCATCCCGAGGCGATTTCCCGCGGCCTGCTGCAGGGTGGAGGTGGTGAACGGCGGCTGCGGGCGGCGGCGGTACGGCTTGGTCTCCATCGACATCACGGTGAAGTCGGCATTCTTCAGCGCTTCGGCCACGGCGGTGGCTGAAGCCTCATCAAGCTGGTGAACGCTGCCCGCAAAACCATCGGGAGTCAGCTGGCCATCCGGGCCGAAGTCCTTGGATCCGGCGAGTCGCTTGCCGCCCAACGAGATCATGCGGGCCGCGAACTCGGCGCGCTCGCCCAAAGCGTCAGGCGCGGCCAGCGTGGCGACGACATCCCAGTAAGGCGCACGCTTGAACGCCATACGCTCACGCTCGCGCTCCACAATCAGTCGGGTGGCCACGGACTGCACGCGGCCGGCGGACAGGCCCGGCCCCACCTTGCGCCACAGCACTGGGGACAGCTCGTAGCCGTAGAGTCGGTCGAGAATACGGCGGGTCTCCTGAGCGTCGACCATATGGCTGTCGACATCGCGCGTTTTGCTTAGCGAGGCGTTGATGGCGTCCTTGGTGATCTCGTGGAACACCATGCGCCTGACCGGCACCTTGGGCTTGAGCGTCTGCACCAGATGCCATGCGATGGCCTCGCCCTCGCGATCCTCATCAGTCGCCAGATAGAGCTCGTCGGCGCCCTTCAGGGCGGATTTCAGCTCGCTTACCGTGCGCTTCTTATCGCCGTCCACGATGTAGTAGGGCTTGAACCCATCGTTGACGTCCACGCCGAACTTGCCGAACTTGGGTTTATCGGCCGCGGGCACCTGGCTGGGTTGCGCAAGGTCGCGAATATGGCCGACCGATGCCATGACGGTGTATCCCTTGCCCAGATAGTCACCGATTTTGTGGGCCTTGGTCGGGGACTCCACAATCACGAGCTTGGTAGCCATGCCCTACTCCTTATTCATTGTGTGAAACGCGCGGTGTTTCTGGCGTCATAATACTCACGACTCATGGTCAACTGCCAAATTTACGGCCACAACGCGCCATAAATCACCGTTGTGGAGGCGCTGGAGGCGCGCCGATGAGGCCCAATCGACTCAGCGGTGCGGCAGTGATGTGCCGCAAAGCCAGCAGCAGGCCGAAGGTGAGCGCGGCAACACCGGCAACGCCCACGATGGCGCTGACGATCGAACCCGACACCGCCCAGCTCGCGCTGATATTCAGGCCCGGAACCACCTGCCAGATCACGTATGCGCTGTATGCCAGCAGTAGGAGGCCGCCGGTGATCAGCACGCTGCTAACAATCTGCACGCTTACGGAAGAGACGCGGCTGCCCGGCTCGTCCATGCCGGACGTCCGGGTGAAGGCCAACACGATCAGCGCCAGACCGGCCACCAGCAGTATTGACATCGCCACGTCCGAGGGGCGGTGCCATTGGCCGTATATCACGGATACGCCGACGGCCCAAGACCAAATCACGCCGATAATGCCCGCCAGCGCGCGCGCCACACGAGGCACGGCGAGCAGCAGAATCACCGCACAGGCGGCGGCCAGCATCGTGTGCCCGGAAGGCGCGGAATTGGCTGCGGGAGAATCAGTATTGATGATGAACGGACGCGGCAGCACACCCTTGATTCGAGTGACGGCCAGGCACACCACGGCGAACACGACGATCTGCCCGACGAGCCACCAACGGCGATGCACCAACGCCGAAACCACACCAATCACCGCAAACAGGCAGCTGATGGCGATGACCAACCATGATTGGGCGACCAGCGACATCAGGCCGCCGACCGCGTCGGGCACATTGGTCACGAGGTTCTTCCACACCAGTTCGTCATACGACTGGCCGTCTTCGGTGAACACGCACACCCACCAGATGCCGAATCCCGCCGCGATCAGCAGCAGGCCGAACACGGCGCACAGCACGCGACTGGAGATACGCGGGCGCACAGCCAACGGGTCGAGCTTGGCCAGTCCACGGTCGACCTCGCCGGAATCAAGCGGATCGAGATCATCAAGCCCAAGCGACGGTCCGCGAGCCGGCGAGCCAAGCCCGGCCAGCGGATCGATGACGTTTGAGGACGCGCCTGCCGCAGCGGAGCCCGATCCCAACGCGGCGAACGGGTCACTTGCATTATCGGCGGCGGAGCGCGCATCAGAGGCGCCTCCCACCATACTGGCCGGCGCATGCGGATCACGAATTACAGGATTCTGTGCGTCATTCATATTCACGACTGTACGGCCGCGCCCCGGACAGTGCGCCGCATCGCCGCGCGCTCAGGGCCAAATCCGCACAAAAGAAAAACCTCCACGTACCCGGCAGAGGCCACTTACCCTTGCTGCATTCCTGCCCTGGGGGAGTTGGGTGACATACCGCCACGCGGAGGCTGTGACAAGCTTAGGAAAATGGGTGGACGAGCGACGGGAAGCCCTTTTTATTAGGCATTGCCGCGTGCCGGCCGGCGCTGCGCCCACGGCTTTCAGCCAATATCCATGCAAGTCGCAGAATAGTGCCCAATTGTAAGAGTTCCGGGAAAATCGCGCTTGGCGTTCGCCCTGAGAGCGTTCACGTCAAACGTTTGTTCAAGGCCAGCAGTTACGGTGGAATCATGGCTTCATATAAACGTCGTGCACATTCGTCAGACCGCGGCCCCGCGCTCCGTAAGCCTCGCGCCACGCAGAGCAAGACTGCAGGCACCACGAAAACAAGCTCTACTCGCGGCCCTCGCGGCAAGAACAACACGAGCCGCAAGCCGGCCAACACCCATCGCGCATCCAGCCATAAAAGGAATGGCGGCCACCGTGTGCTCAAGTGGGTATTGGGCATATTCTTTGGCCTTATCGGACTCGGCTTGGCAATCGGTATCGGCGTGTTCGCATACCTGTATGCCACCACCGAGGTGCCCCAGCCCGAGAAGTTCGCCTTGGCGGAGAAGACCACCGTCTATTACGCCGACGGCACCACGCCGATTGGCTCATACGCCGAGCAGAACCGCGAGATCATCTCTTGCGAGGGGCTGCCGGACTATGTGGGCAACGCCATCGTGGCCTCCGAGAACCGCACGTTCTACACGGATAAAGGCCTGGATCTCAAGGGCATCGCCCGCGCGTTCATCAACAACGTGACCAAGGGCACCCGTCAGGGCGGCTCGACCATCACCCAGCAGTATGCCGAACGCTACTACATGGGCGAAACCACCTCCTACGTGGGCAAGGCCCGCGAGGCCATCATGGCCATCAAAATCGCGCAGACCGAATCCAAGGATGAAGTGCTGTGCAACTACATGAATACGATTTACCTAGGCCGCAATTCCTACGGCATCCAGGCCGCCGCCAAGTCGTATTTCAACAAGGACGCCAAGGATCTGACGCTGTCTGAAGCCGCGATGATCGCCGGCATCATCCCCTCCCCCTCCACGTGGGATCCGGCCGACAACCCCGATATGGCCAAGGCCCGATTCAAGCGCGTGCTGAACATCATGCAGGAAGACGGCTACATCACCGCCAAGGATCACAAGTCCGCCGAATTCCCGCAGACCGCCGACGTGACGCAGCAGAACGAATACGCCGGCTCCAACGGATACCTGCTGGATATGGTGCGGCGTGAGCTGGTGGCTTCCAAGACGTTCACCAAGGAAGATCTTGACACCGGCGGATATAAGATCGTTACCACCATTGACAAGGCCAAGCAGGATGCGATGCAGTCCGTGGGAGACACGCGCGCGGACGGCATGCCGGAGAGCATTCAGGTGGGCGGCATCGCTGTGGAACAGAAGACCGGCGCCGTGGTCTCGGTCTACGCCGGCTCGGATTACCTCACACAGCAGCTCAACAACGCCGATCAGGCCATGTTCGAGCCGGGTTCCACGATGAAGCCGTTCGCGCTGCTGGGCGCCGCGCAGTCCGGCGTGAACTTCGATACGATGTTCAACGGCAACTCGCACCAGCATTTCTCCGGCATCACCGCCGAGGTCAACAACGCCCTGAACATCAACTGGGGCAACATCAACCTGTACCAGGCCACCGCCAACTCGGTGAACACGGTGTTCATGAACGTCAACGAACACCTTACGCCGCAGCGCACGGCGAAAATCGCGCATGAAGCGGGCATCGAGGGAGAGATCGACACCAGCTCCATGTATAACGTGCTGGGCATCAACGCGCTGACCGTGTGGGATCTGGCGCAGGGGCATTCGACCATCGCCAACAATGGCGTGAAGAACACCCTGCACATGGTGAACAAGGTGTTGAGCTCCGATAATAAGGACCTCTATAACGCACCCAACGAGAACAAGCAGGTGTTTGACGCCAATGACTGCGCGCTAGTGCAGAAGGCCATGCAGGGCACCACCACCTACGGCACCGCCGCTGGCGTGTCCAGCGCGCTGGGCGGCCGCCAAGTGGCCGGCAAGTCCGGTACCGCCAACGATGAGCTGGCGGCATCGTTCGTGGGTTACACGCCCAGCCTGTTGAACGTATGGGCCATTTGGAATCCGGATGCGGACGGCAACCCGCAGGTTGTGCCGGCATTCGGCGGCTACGGCGTCACCTCCACCGGCTACCCGGCGCACCTATTCGAGGAATACATGACTCAGGCGCTGCAGGGCACCGCCGTTGAGCAGTTCACCACGCCTAAGGACAGCGGCAAGATTGGTGGCTCCGACGGCACGTGGGGCTTGGGCGGCGGCCAGAGCTCCTCTTCTTCCACCACCGATGACGAAGAGGCCAAGAAGCAGGCCGAGGAAGAAGCCAAGCGGAAGGCCGAGGAAGAAGCCAAGAAGCAGGCTGATGCCGAGGCCCAGCAGAAGCAGGAATTCGCCCAGCAGTGCCTTGCCAACCCGAGCTATTCCACCGAATGCCCGAATTATCCGGGTACCAGCAGTGGCGGGGACGGCGACACCGACGTCGAGCAGCAGCCCAAGCCCGACCCGCAGCCCAAGCCCGACCCGCAGCAGCCGCAATCCCAGCAGCAGTAAGAGCCGCAGCACAGCTCCCTCTGATGGCAGCAACGGCTCCCTCTGATGAGGGAGCCGTTAGCGAAGCTGACTGAGGGAGAGACCCAATAGTATTGGCTCCCCTCAGAGAGGGGAGCCAATACTATATGTGCGACTCAGCGGCCTCAGCGGTTGCGCTGGGAACGGTTGATGGCGGAGATAATCGCCTTCAGTGCGCTGGTGGTAATGGACGAGTCAATGCCCACGCCCCACACGATCTGCGCGTCGTCAGCCTCACCGACCTGGCATTCCACATAGGAGGCGGCCATGGCGTCGGTACCCACGGACATGGTGTGCTCCACATAGTCCATAATCGAAGCATCCACACCGAAGTTGGAGATGGCGTTGAGGAAGGCGGCGATCGGACCGTTGCCGATGCCGGACACCTCGCGCTCCACGGGCTGCTCGCCCCCAACGTTCACACCGCGGTCGAGCAGGCGAGCCTTGAGCACGGTGTCGGAACCGTCCTCACCGGAGCTGACGGACACCTTGAGCAGCTTCAGGCGGCCCCAAGGCGCAAGCGAAGCGTCGTGGGTATCGCCCACCACCACGCCGGCGGCGGTCATGCCGGACTGTTCGACCGGCAGGTACTCATCCTTGAACAAGCGCCAGATGTCCTCGTCCTTGACTTCCTTCTTGGTGGTGTCGGCGAAGTTCTGCACAATCTTGTCGAATTCGATCTGCAGGCGCTTCGGCAGGTCAAGGTTGTGGTTGGTCTTGAGCAGGTATGCCATGCCGCCCTTGCCGGACTGCGAGTTGACGCGGATGATGGCCTCGTAGGTGCGACCGATGTCCTTCGGGTCGATCGGCAGGTAGGGCACGAGCCAGACGAAGCTGTCGAGATCGGCGCCAGCGCGCTCGGCGGCCACCTGACGGGCCTCGAGACCCTTCTTGATGGCGTCCTGATGCGAGCCGGAGAACGCGGTGAACACGAAGTTGCCGGCGTACGGATGGCGCTCGGAAATCTTGATCTGGTTGCAGTACTCAACCGTCTTGCGGATCTCAGGTACGTTGGACAGGTCGAGTTGCGGGTCGATGCCCTGGGTGAGCCAGTTGAGGCCCAGCGTGACCAGGTCAACGTTGCCGGTGCGCTCACCGTTGCCCAGCAGGCAGCCTTCCACGCGGTCGGCGCCGGCCAGCACGGCCAGCTCGGTGGCGGCCACGCCCATGCCTTCGTCGTTGTGCGGGTGGAGGGAGAGCACCACGGAATCACGGTCGTCGAGGTGGGTGGAGACGTACTCCACTTCGTCGGCGAACACGTTCGGCGTGGTCATTTCCACGGTGGCGGGCAGATTGATGATCATCGGATGCTCGGGAGTCGGCTTGATGACGCCGATCACGGCGTTGCACACCTCAACGGCGTACTCCGGCTCGGTTCCGGTGAAGGATTCCGGCGAGTACTCGTAGTACAGGTCGATGCCCTTGGCCTCGGATTCGAGGTCCTTGCATAGTTCGGCGGCGTCGGTGGCGAGCTTCTTGATCTCTTCCTTGTTCTTCTTGAACACCACTTCGCGCTGCAGCACGGACACGGAGTTGTAGAAGTGCACGATGGCGCGCTTGGCGCCCTTGAGCGCCTCGTAGGTGCGGCGGATGAGGTGCTCGCGGCACTGGGTGAGCACCACGATAGTCACGTCGTCCGGGATGAGCTCGCGCTCGATGAGCATGCGGATGAAGTCGAAATCAGTCTCGGATGCGGACGGGAAGCCCACCTCGATCTCCTTGAATCCCATGGAGACGAGCAGGTTCCAGAAGCGCAGCTTGCGCTCGGAATCCATCGGGTTGACGAGGGCCTGGTTGCCGTCGCGAAGGTCGACGGAGCACCAGCGCGGTGCACGCTGCAGTCGCTTGCCCGGCCACGTGCGCTCCGGGTAATCAAACGGGATCTGCTCGCTGTATGAGGCGTACTTGTTGTACGGCATACGGCTGGGCTTCTGCGGATCGCCGATGAATTGTGCCGGAGGCAGCAGCGGGTCGTTGTTCCCCCCATTGGACGCCGCGGCCACGGCCGCGAGATCAAACACGGACGATTGATCCTGACCCATTACTCCTCCTTTGCTTGGAATCGGCGCGCCCCTTCGGCCGGCGGGAATGCCGGGCAGTCGACGCGCTCCTCTATCACTGCGTTACATATCCGTAACGAACTTCCATCGTACCGTTCCAGCATCCCAACGCCGCGCCCATGCCACATAGCGGTTACGCGGCGGCGTGCCGGCGTCACAGATCCCAATCGCCATACCGGGCGGTTGGATTGCGGATGGGTTAGAGTGGGCCATATGACGACTTTGCGCTTCCGTGGGGACGGACATGGGGACGGCACCTTCCGGGTGCTGCAGATGGCGGACGTGCAGGACGGGCCGGACGTGGATCCGGACACCGTGGCGCTCATCGAGGCGGCGATCCGCGAGGCCAAACCCGATCTGGTGGTGTTCACCGGCGATCAGATCCGCGGGTACGATCCGGCGTGGATGCGCACGTTCCTGCGCCGGCGCGGGGAGCGGCCCGGCGACCACGTGCGCGAGGTGACGCGGTTCGAGGCGTGGTGGCGCCGCACGTTCGACGGGGCGCGGCTGCCCGATCCGCCCGAGTCCGAGGTGCCGGACGACGCCGTGGACGCGCTGCTCGACGACGCGCGCGCCAAGGTGCGCCGGTGCTTCGCCGGATTCCTCGGGCCGGTCGTGCACGCGGGCGTCCCGTTCGCCGCCACCTACGGCAACCACGACTTCCAGTGCGGCATCCTCGCCGGCGAACAGGACGGCATCTACCGCGAGTTCCCCGGCTGCCTCAACCCGCGCGACCCCGGGGAGCACGACGCGGACGGTGACAACCCGCTCGTCTGCGAGCCCGGCACGTTCGCGCTGCCCGTCGAGGCGTCCGACGGGTCGGGCCGCGTGGCCATGAGCGTCGTGATGGTCAATTCAGGCGACTACGCCACCGAGCGACTCTCCCCCGACGACACCGTATTCGGCGAGCCGTCGTCGCACCTCGCGCCCGCCGAATATGCGCGCGACCCGCGCGGGCTCGATCTGGCCGACTCGGACGGCTATGGCACGCCCACCCCGCAGGCCCTGGCGTGGCTCGGCGGCGTGCAGCGCTCTCTGGCCGAACGCAACGGCGACGGGCGGCCCGTGCCCGCGATCGCGTTCCAGCACATCCCGCCGCAGGAGTTCTACCAGTGCCTCAAGGAGGTGCCGCCCCTCACGCCCAACGCCGTCGAGGGCGCGCGCACGTTCGCCGGTCGCTGCTACGTGCTGAACCGCTCGGTATGCCGGCCGGGTTCGATCCTCGGCGAATCGATCGGATGCGCGGACGTGAATTGCGGCGAGGTGGCGGCATTGCGCGACGCGGGCGGCTACTTCGCGCTCTACTGCGGCCACGACCACAAGAACGCGTTCGTGGGTCACGTGGACGGGCTCGACCTCGGCTACGCCCCCACCTGCGGCTTCGCCTCGTACGGTCCCAAGTCGCGCCTGCGCGGCATCCGCCTGTTCGAATTCCGCGAATCCGACCCGTCCGCCTACGCCACGCGCATGCTCACCTACGGCGACCTCGTGGAGCGCTACGGCCACAATGAGGCGCGCGTCTTCATCGGCGACCACCTGGTGGTGGACGGCCCCACCCTGCGCGACCAGCTGCGCCGACCGGGCGTCTTCGCCACCCTCGCGCTGCTCGCCGGCATGGCCGTCTCCGCGGTGGCGTCCGCGGTGGGCTCCGCGGTGAAAGCCGCGACCGCCCGCAAGCGCCAATAAGTGCCCGCACGCCTCCATATGCACCCACATGAACCCGCATGCATCCGCAAAATGGAAAAACGTGGCAGCAGCGGGTGCAAAACCCGCGCAAAACGTGACAAATCCACAGGGAAAACAAGGAAAAACGATACGAACATGGCCCTGGAACCCGCGAAAAACGTGGCAGCGTGAGGAATGTCAGTCGTGAAACGCCCGGAATTCCGGCCATTTCACGACGTGGCGGCCGGTACACACCAGAGCCGCCATAGAAACGTGACCGTCGGGGTATATGGAATGCCTGAACCAGCGGCCGCGTGATACATTCGCTTGCGCATTTTTTGTACATCGCATGTACAAAAAATACAGATCGTGAAGTGTGACACTAGGAATCTCCCCGCAAATTCGCACGACGTCGTCTCCTTACGACGGCCGCGGCGCACAACCGGCCGTGCCATCTCCATAGTGTGCAGAACTTTTTCGCCTTGCGGACACCTATCCACGACTTCCCGAATCTGCTGCACACTCCGCAGATAGCCCACAGCCATGCGAAACTCTGCATGGAAAAAGACCACCGAACGGCCCGCATGCCGCCACCATGCGTATGATACGATGGAAGTTGTCAGATGCCTGATGACTCAATGCGGAGTTATCGCAACAACAAGTCAAGGAACCTCGGAGCATGCCATACGCGTCACGGCCAACCGGACCATTCAACCATGCTCAATACCGGTAAAGTCAGCGCTATGGTAAAAAACGACCCAAACCCGGACAAGCCTTTTCGTTTCGCACTATTGTAGACAGAAAAGCCGTTTGAGAACTGCACAATCATTGATCACGACAACGGCGTCACCAACTTGAGGACGAACAAGACAAGGAGCACATCATGAGCAACCTATCCGACTCGGCCGTACTTGAACCGCCAGCTTCAACGGAAGCACCAAACGCGGAATCATTCACCCCTCAGGGAGAGTACAGCCAACGGGAACTGGCTTTGCTGGCCCGACTGTCGTTGAAGGTCACGCCCGCAGTCTCCGCTCGCAGTCGCTGTGACGAGACGATGGACGCGATCAAGTCCTACATCCTGCGCGAGCACCTGCAATCCGGCGACGTGATGCCCACTGAAACACAGCTGTGCGACACGATCGGAGCCTCCCGCTCCTCCGTGCGCGAGGCCGTGCGCAAGCTCGAAGCGCTCAACATCGTCAAAGTGGAACACGGCAAGGGCACCTTCGTGGGCTCTTTGTCCTTGGATCCGATGGTGGAAACGCTCGCATTCCGATCCATGGTGTCTGTCGGCAAGAATTTCACAGACCTGCAGGATGTCGTAGAGCTGCGCAGGTTTCTGGACTTGGGATGCGCCGGCGAAGTGGTCGTATCGCTTGCCGGCAGCGAACAACCGCGTCTCATGGAGCTTGCCGAGTCCATGACCAATACCGCCAAGGAAGGCAAGACCTTCCTCGCATTGGACATTGACTTCCATATGGGGATTCTCGATTCTCTGGACAACACAATCGTCAAGCAGATGGTCCGTTCCCTGTGGCTCGTGCACATGGCGGTTCTTCCCCAACTGGGTCTGCCGGTGTCCAGCGAGCTCGACCGTACCGCAGAGGCCCACAAGCGCATGTTGAACGCGGCCCTCGCCGGTAATGTCGAGGAATACCGGAAAGCCGTCATCGACCACTACGAGCCGATCGAGTCCATCCTAAAGCAACGCATTCAGGGAGGTACCGAGTGAAGTTGGGTAATCGTGATGCGGAGCGGGCGGAAGGCCGTCAGCCCCGCATCACTCCGCCGCAGCTATAAATGCGTCGGTATTCCATAACGCCGCCACAGGCAATGCCCAAAGATTACCCGGCCATTTCATCACGCGGCCACCCGTATACACAAGGTAGCCCCGGTAAAACCGCTGGTCGTTGGCCAACGCCGCCAGCCCTTTGAAATCCTCACGGGTTACCCGGGAGGAGGACTTGACCTCGACGCCGACAATGCGATCCCGGCTTACCATGACGAGATCGACCTCCTTGGGACCGGAGCCTGATTCGCGCCAATAGAAGCAATCGGGATGAATGCGGGACCACTGCACAGATGGCAGAATCTGGTTGACGACGAACGACTCGAGGAGATTGCCGTAATCCACCGGGTTGACCATGGGATCGCGGCCCTTGGAAAGCATGGTTTGTACGCTCAGCGACGTATCCACCGGATGGATTTTGGCACGAGCGAAGGTCTGACGGTTAGGCGCGGTACGCAGATTCGGCAACGCGCTCACCAGAAACCGCCGCATGAAGATGCCCACATAACGGTCTACAGTACGCCGGTCGAGGGCAAGCTGCTCACCCAAAGCACTGGCATTCAGAATGCCTCCGGGCATGCACAGAAGCCTCGTGAGTATATTTTCGGCGATGGCCGCGTCAAGTTTCTCATCGGGCAGAATGGTGTCGCCGAGCACGGCACGGATGTCATCCGCCACAAGTCTTTCTCGTTCCCAATCCGCATATTCGGCATATTGCGACGAGTATTCGGGGAAGCCTCCGGCGGCCATGAGATCGTAAAGCTTCTGACGGGCGATCGGCTCGTCGAAGGAGACGTCCGGCTCTCCATCCCATAAATCGTCCACCAGGCTGGTGTCAACGCCGTGCATCTCACGTTGAGTCAGGGGGCTCATGGTGAAATGCTGCGCTCGACGGGCCAGAGGATCCTGGCCGTCCAATCCACCTCGGTTGATGAGCGCGCTGCTGGTGAGGATGAACTGCGTATGGCCGGCGGGCAGCGCATCGACGATTTCCTTCACGGCGAGCGGCAGATCGCGGATGCGCTGCGCCTCATCGATGATCACCGGTAGGTTCAAGGACTCCAGCCATCCATGCAGATCGGTTTTCGCCAGTTCGTATGCGTTGGCATCCGCAAGGGTTTCATACGAAAAGCCGACGCCGACGAGTTGGCGCTGGGCCATCATCGTCTTGCCTACGGCGCGAGCCCCTTCCAGGATCACGGCCTTGCGTCGAGCATGCAGGATGGATTCAGCCAGAGGCCGGGCAATGTAATCGGACATGCAATTATTGTACATTCGATGTACAAAAAAATGTACATCGAATGTACAAAAAAATGTACATGCGGCGTACAAAGACGTCTTCCAGAGTTGCCAGGAAGACGCCTTTGTACGCACGGTCACGTATAGCCGAGAATCACTCCTCCGCAGCCGACTTCACTCCGAACCAGCTCAGCGGCAGATGCGTGAAGTACACTCCGGCCGTTTCCCGCTCCCAAGACAGGCCAATGGCCCCATCCGGCAGCACCGACATGCACTGGTAGACATAGTGATAGGGATTGAAGCACCGATTGCGCGCCCACGTGCGGCCGCCATCCTCACTCAGCCGCAGCACACCGCAGCCACGGTAGGGACGCATCAGGCTGGCATTGGCGAAAACGATCCGGTCGGATGCGCAGCCGGGCTCCTCGCCGGCTTTGGACGGGACCGTCACCGCATTGGGCTGGCTGAAGATGTCCGGCAGATCGGGATCGAACTCAACGGTTTCCCATGTATCACCACCATCATGGCTAACGGCCTTGCCGACCCTGCCCAGATGATGTTGATTGCGGAACAGGCACAGCACATCGCCGTTGGCCCGTTCCACGAACACCGATTCGTGCGTGGTGGCATCGTCATCGCGCACGTCCCGTTCGTCCACGACCTTGCCGTTGACTACGCGCCCCTCGTTGATGGCTTTGCCTCTGCGCCACGTCTGGCCACCATCATCGGAGATCAGCGCGCCGCCTGCGTTGAACTTGGGGCTCGTGCCGGTGCAATAGTACGGGATGAGCAGTCGCCCCCGATGTTTGCCGGCGCTCAGCTGGATGCCGTTGCCGGGCGACGTGCCCAGAAACCCCATCCATCCTTCCTTGACCATATGGTTGATGTGCCTGGGCTTGGACCATGTTTCGCCGTCATCGTCCGAATGCACTTCCACCAGATAGCTGGTACGCGCGGCCAGCAGGCTTTCATGCGGGTCGACGCCCTCCTTGAGATAGATGTTGCCCGCGGACTCACCATCGCGTGTGACGTTGCCATCCTCATCCACACGGTATGACGTGGCTTCTCCGTCCAAGGACGTTACCGCACCATCAGGTTGGAGCAGGTATTCCGCCCCCTCGCCATCGTGCAGGATGAGCCGCCCCCGGGCATCCAACCCCAAGCCCTTTTCAACGTTGGCGAAGCCTCGACCGCCCGGAAAATGGTCAATGACGACCGTCACACGGCCTGTCTCACGATCACAGACGATGCATGAGTCGATGACGCTCGCGCCATCCAGCCCATCACCGGGAAAGGCGATGACGGTTTGCAGCGGCAGCCACGTCTGTCCGCTATCCAAGGAGCGGCGGACAACGAAATGGATCTCATTGGGGGCATCGTTGGAGATGACCACACGTTGGTCGGCACCGGCAATCGTCACACCGGAGGGCGTAGTCACCAAAGACGGGATGCGGTAGCTTGCGGATCCTTCATATCCTTTGTCGAACAACGCGGTATCGGTGGTGGGCGGCACGTCGGAGATTTTGCGAATCTGCCCTTCTCCCAGAGGATACAGGAACAGACCGCCGCCGCGAACTTCGCCGCACAACCGCACACCGGCCGTGTCCTCGCCGATCGACACGTAGCTCAGCCCCTCGAGATCACCGAAGAACACCTGACCGGGCTGATGCGTTTCCATGTTGCCATCAACATAGATGTCCACCGCACCGCGGAATGCGCGGATGACCAGATCATGCCACCCGCCATCGTTCCAATCGCCGTGGGCGCGATACTCACACCACTGTCCTTTGACGAAAGCGCGGTACACAAAGCCGTCATCGTCAATGTCCACGTTCATGATCTGGCGATCGTCATCGCGCGCCGCAAGAATCGTGCCGAACTGTCCGACGCCACGTACGCGGAACTGCGCGTAGATCGTGCCGTCGGTCACGCCGTGCAGCGTCTTCACATCCTTGTCCGCCAAATAGGCCGCGGCAAACTCAATATCCGGCTGCGGCACGGGAACGCTGCCCTGAATACGCTCCGAAGTCCAAGCCTCCGAGAAGCATTCCAGCCGCTCAACGCCGATATGCGCTTCATTGGCGCAGTGGAAGACGCCAGCCTGCGCATACTTCGACGGGCAAATGTTGGTCGCGCAGGCGAAGGCCTGATAGCCATCCAGATAGATTCGCGTGCCAAAATCGCCGAAGGTGATATGAAGGTCGTGGACACCGCCGAACTGCACGCCGTAGGTGTCTTCGACGTCCAGCACAATATGGTCTTCGGGCGCTTCGACGACCAGCGACCCGCGGGAAACCGTGACCGCCAGCGCGACGCGTTCGGCGTTTCGCGCTTCCAGCAGCATGCCGTCCGTGGCGACGTGGAACGCCGCATGCAGCGTTCCCCCCTGTTCCGGAAGCAGCGCACTGTTCCATGTCTGGTGGATTTGATTGGGAATATGCGACATGGGAGTACCTTTCGTATTACGTTTCCTGTTTAACTATCCTGCATCGTTGCAAGCAATCCAGCGGGCGGACCGTCCGGTCAAACCGTCCGGCCCAGCCCGCTCAGCTCACGCGGCGGCCGGCGCACCAGACGTGCTTCACCGCCAGCGTGCCCGGGTCGGTGATCAGCAGGTCGGCGGCGCGGCCGGGGGCGACGAGGCCCAGCGGCGCGCCGGTGACCGGGTTCGGCCAGTCGAAGCCGAACGCGCCGTCCGCCGCGCCTTCCACGGCCGCCGTCACGCGAGCGACGACCTGTTCACGAGTTTCGGTCATATTGCCTTCCTTCAGATGTAACGCCGTGGTCCCGGTCCCAACGAAGGGAACCGGGACCACGTGCGGTCAGATCGTCTGCCAGGCCGGCTTGTGCTCGAACGAGTACCGGTAGTAGTCCTTGTTGCGCAGGCGGCTGGCGGCCTCCTCGTCCACGATGATTGTGGCGTGCGGGTGCATCTGGAGCGCCGAGGCCGGGCAGAACGAGCTGATGCCGCCCTCCACGGTCTCCGCGACCGCCTCGGCCTTGCCCGCGCCGAACGCGAGCAGCACGAGGTGGCGGGTCTTCATGATCGTGCCGATGCCCTGCGTGATGCAGTGCGTGGGCACCTGGTTGATGTCGTTGTCGAAGAAGCGCGCGTTGTCGATGCGGGTCCGTTCGGTGAGCGTCTTGACGCGCGTGCCGGAGGCGAGCGACGAGCCGGGCTCGTTGAAGCCCACATGGCCGTCGGTACCGATGCCGAGGATCTGCACGTCGATGCCGCCCGCGGCCTCGATCGCCGCGTCGTAGGCGGCGCCGGCGCCCGCGACCTTCTCGCCGTCCTCGAGCGAGGTGCCGTTGAGCACGTCGCCGGGCACGTGGACCTTGGCCGGGTCGAGCCCCAAGGGCTCGACGACCGTGCGGTGGATGGTCGCGTGGTAGGACTCCGGGTGGGTCAGCGGCAGGCCGATGTACTCGTCCAGTGCGAAGCCCCGCACCTGGGAGACGTCGATCGACTCCTCCTCGACGATCTTGGCGAGCGCCTGGTAGGCGGCCAGCGGGCTGGAGCCGGTGGCGAGTCCCAGCACCGCGTTCGGCTTGGCCTTGATGAGGTCCGCGACCGAGCGTCCGTACAGCTCTCCGGCCTCCTCCTGGTTCTTGACGATGATGACTTCTGCCATGGTGTTTTCCTTTCAGACCTTGACGTCAGGCCGTGATGTCACGGCCTCGGTGGAGGCGGAGACTTCCTCGGGCGTGCGGGCGAGCGTCATGCCGCACTCCTCGAGCACGGCGGCGACGCGCTTGACGTTCTCGCCCTTGAGCGGCAGGACCGGGTTGGGCATCTGGTTGGTGTCGAACACGCCGAGCAGCGCCATGGCGGTCTTGAACGCGCCCACGCCAGAGCCGAAGCCCGCGACGCCCTGCGGCACGGTGACGATGCGCATGAGCGCGGCCAGCCGGTCCTGCTCCTTCTTGACGGTGGCCCAGTCGCCGGCCTCGGTGGCCTTCCACATGCGCACGTAGCCGGTGGCCTCCACGTTGGCGAGTCCCGGCACGGAACCGTCGGCGCCGGCCATGTAGGCGCCGTCCACCACGACCTCCTGGCCGGTGAGCAGCGTGAGCGGGTGGCCGGCCTTGGCGTTGTCGTCCACGAGGAAGCGGAAGGCCACGTCGTCGTTGGAGGAGTCCTTCACGCCGGCGAGCACGCCCTCCTGGCCAAGCTTGACGAGCAGGCCGCCGGGCAGCTTGGTGTGCACGCACACAGGGATGTCGTAGGCGAACAGCGGCAGCTCGGGCACGGCCTCGTGGATGAGGCGGAAGTGGCGCTCGATCTCCGGCAGGCCGCCGAGCGCATAGAACGGGCAGGTGGCCACGATCGCGGACGCGCCGAGCTCCTTCGCCTCCTTGGCGTGCTCGATCACGCGGTTGGTCTCGGTGTCGATGCAGCCGACGAACACGGGCACGCGGCCGTCGACGATCTCCATGACGGTCTGGATGATCTCGCGGCGGCGGGCGTCGGTGCTGAACGCGACCTCGCCGGAGGAGCCGAGCGTGAACAGGCCGTCGACGCCGGCGTCGATCATGCGGTTGAGTGAGCGCGCGAAGCTGACCTTGTCGACTTCGCCGTCGGCGGTGAGCGGGGTGACGACCGGGGGGATGACCCCGCGGAATTGTGTTGCCATGATGGTGGTTCCTTTACAAAATCAAGTTATTCGGATAATGGTCGGCCATTGCCGTCGGCCCCGTTGAAGGAGGCCAACGGCGGAATGGCGAAACGGTGAATCGTCGGCTTACCGACATTCCTCCGCGGTCGGGTGCAGCAGCGAGGGCGCGGCGCCCAGCAGCAGCTTGGTGTACGAATCCTGCGGATTGTTCAGCACGTCGTAAGCCGCTCCGCGCTCCACAATGGTTCCGTGGTTCATCACCACGATTTCGTCGGACACATAGCGGACGGTCTGGATGTCATGGCTGATGAACACCAAGGACAAACCCAGCGACTTCTTGAGATCCGACAACAGGTTGAGGATCTGCGCGCGCACGGACACGTCCAGCGCGGAGGTCGGCTCGTCGGCGATGATCGCATCCGGATTGAGCGACAGGGCGCGGGCGATGGCGACGCGCTGACGCTGGCCGCCGGAGAGCTGGCCCGGCAATGCGTACAGAGCGGACTCCGGCAATCCCACCATCCGCAGCAATTCGTGGGCGTGCTTGTCTCGGCTCGCCTTGTCGCCGAGCTTGTGCACGACGAGCGGGTCGATGAGCTGGTCGATGACGCTCATGCGGGCATTCAGCGCGGTGGCCGGGTCCTGGAAGACCACGGACACCACGCGACCGATCTCCATGCGCTCCTTGGCGGTGCGGTGGGTCACGTCCTGGCCCTTGAACAGCACCTGGCCGGAGGTGGCCTGCTGCAGGCCGCACATCACGTTGGCCGTAGTGGACTTGCCGCAGCCGGACTCACCAACGATGCCGATGGTCTTGCCCGGCATCAGGCGCAGATTCACCTTGTTGACCGCCTTGACCTTGTTTGGATGCAGAATTGAGCCGGCTCGGGTGGTGAAGACCACCTCGACGTCCTTGAGCTCGATGATCGGCACGTTCGGATCCTTGCTCATCGGGCACCTCCTTCCTTGCTGATGGCTGTCGGGGCGTCAGCGGCGGGCGTGACGTCCGCGTCGTCGGGCAGGGCCGCGTAGAAGTGGTACGTGCCGGGCACCTGCTTGAAGATCGGGCGGGTGTTAAGGCCCACCGTCGGATGGCTGGAGCGCGGCGCGAAGCGGTCGCCCTTCGGGAAGTCCGCCGGGGACGGCACGGTGCCGGGCACCTGGTGGAGCCTTCCGGCGCCGGCCTCGATGGAGGTGACGGCACCGAGCAGGCCGCGGGTGTACTCGTGGCGGGGGTCGGTGAGGATCTCCTTGGTGGAGCCCTGCTCGACGACCTGGCCAGCGTACATGACGGTGATGGAGTGTGCCACCTTGGCCACGAGGGCGAGGTCGTGGGAGACGAAGATCATCGCGAAGCCGAGCTTCTCGCGCAGCTCGTTGAGCAGGTCGATGACCTGCTTCTGCACGGTCACGTCGAGGGCGGTGGTGGGCTCGTCGGCGACGACCAGCTTCGGGTCGCGGGTCAGGGCCATGGCGATGAGCACGCGCTGGCGCTGGCCGCCGGACAGCTCGTGCGGGTAGGACTCCAGCGTGCGCTCCGGATCGAGGCCCACGAGCTTGAGCAGTTCCTCGGCGCTGCGGGTGCCGCCGCGGGAGGTGAGCTGCTTCATCTGCGCCTTGATGAGCATGGACGGGTTGAGCGAGGAGAGAGCGTCCTGATAGATCATGGCGATCTCGTGGCCGCGTAGGGCGTTGTGCTCCTTGGGATCCATGCCGACGAGGTTCTTGCCGTCGAACAGGATCTCGCCGCTGATCTCGGCCTTCGGGTCTAGCAGGCCCATGATGGCCAGCGAGGTGATGGACTTGCCGCAGCCGGACTCGCCCACGAGGCCCATGGTCTCGCCGGGACGCACAGAGAAGCTCACGTGGTCCACCACGTTCACGTCGCCGTGGCGCGGGAACTTGATGCACAAATCCTTGACCTCGATGACCGGCGGCTCGGTGCTCTTGGGCTCGAAGCGGTCGGTGCGCTTCATTTCGGCCTCGCGCAGCTTGGCAAGGGATTCCTCCAGGCTCTCGTGCTGGGCGGCGTAGGCGGCGACTGGATCGACGAGCAGACGATCCTCCTCACGCTTGGCTTCCTTGTCTTCGTCGGTTTCCTTGATCGGCGCGGTCGGAGCGGCCACCATGGCGTCGGTGATGCCCTCGGACAGGATGTTGAGGCACAGCACGGTGATCATGATCATCAGGCCCGGGAACAGCGCCTGCCACCAGTAGCCGAAGATCACGCCTTCCTTGGCGGAGGACAGGATGTTGCCCCACGTCGGGGTCGGCTCCGGAATGCCCAGATTAATGAAGGACAGGGACGCCTCGAACACGATCGCGTCGGCGACGCACAGGGTGGTGAACACCATAACCGGGGCGGCTATGTTGCGCATCACATGCTTGTAGAGAATCCACGGGGCGCGGGCGCCGGAGACGATGACCGCGCGCACGTAGTCCTTGCCGTACTCGCTGATGATGTTCGCGCGCACGATGCGGGCGATCTGCGGCACGTACAGGATGCCGATGGCTGCGATGATGCCGAACATGGACTGGCCGAGGATCGAGACGAACACGGCGGCGAGGGCGATGCCCGGCACGGACATGAACACGTCGATGACGCGCATGATGATTTCCGAGATCCACGTGCGGGCCACGGCCGCGATCGCGCCGATGAGCGCGCCCAGCACCAAGGCGAACAGGATGGACAGCAGGCCGATGACGAGCGAATACCGTGCGCCGTAGAACACGCGGGTCATCACGTCGCGCCCAACGTTATCGGTGCCGAACAGGTGCTCGGCGGTCGGAGACTGATAGCTCACGGTAATGGCGAGAGGATCCTCCGGCGAGATCACCGGCGCGGCGACGGCCACGACGACCAGCAGCGCGATAAACAGCAACGCGAGCCTGGATCCAATGGTCATTTTGCTGAAACGGTTGAATTTCACTCCGGGACGCGACACCGCGTCCACGACTTTGGGTTTGCCAAACAGCATGTCACACCGTCCTGATTCTCGGGTTGATAAGCACGTACAGCATGTCAACGATGATGTTGATGATCACGAACGCGAGAGCCACCACCAGCACCACACCCTGAACGAGAATCGGCTCGTTGCCGTTGATGCCTTCGAACAGCGCCGTGCCCATGCCGGGCAGGGAGAAGATGATCTCGGTGATGATGGCGCCGCCCATGAGGTAGCCGATCTTCATACCAAGCACCGTGACCGGAGTAATCAGGGCGTTGCGGAACACGTTGCGCGCAATGACGACGCGCTTGGGCACGCCGGCGCCGATGGCGGTGCGTACATAGTCCTTATCCAGTTCCTCGACCATGGAGGTTCGGATGATGCGGGTCATCTGTCCGGCGACAGGGAAGCCCAGCGAGAACGCGGGCATGGCCATGCGCGCCAGATATTCACCGGGATCCACGCTGAACGGCACGAGCTCACCCGCACCCGGCAGCAGGGCCAGCTTGATCTGCAGCAGGTAGATCAGCAGCACGCCCAGCCAGAAGGACGGGGTAGCGATGGCGATGATGGAAATCACACGGATGACCTGATCGACCCACGTGTCACGGTAAAGGGCGGCGAGCACACCGAAAATCACCGAAAACACCACGGCGATGATCAGCGCGATGAACGTCAGCTGCAACGTGATCGGGAAAGCAGTCGCGATGCGGGAAGACACAGAATCCTTGTTCACGCCGTATACGCCGAGGTTGCCTTGGAACAGGCCGCCGAGATACGACAGGAACTGCTCGCCCCACGATCGGTCGAAGCCCATCTCGTGGCGGTATGCCGCAAGCTGCTCAGCCGTGGCATTTTCGCCGAGAGCCGAGACCGCGGGGTCGTATTGGGAGAACGACATCAGGAAGAACACGAGGAAAACGACGCCGAATGCCACAAACGGCAGGGATATCAATCGTCTTCCCAACAAACGAAGTAAATTGCCCACTCTATATGCTCCTCAAATGGATGGTTGCGCAAAATAAGGGCGTCGCCGCGTCAGCATCGCTGTTTGCGCAGCAGCGCCCTCGGGATGTGATGGCGAATGACTTGTGTGGATCAGCCGTTCAGCTTGGAGTTCAGGAAGTACAGGCCAGTGGTTCCAATCGGGGTGTAGGAGCTGAACACGTTCTTCTTGACGGCGGTGGAAAGCTTGCGGTGGAACAGCGGGTACATCGGCAGCTCGTCGGAGAGCAGGTCGAAGCACTCGTTCCAGTAGCTCTGCTGTTCGTCGCCGGAGGACTGGGCGGCCTTGTCCATGAGCTCATGCAGCTTGTTGTAGCCGTCGGAGCCGTTCCAGAACATGCGCTGCTTGGTCCAGACGGTGTCGCCGAACCACCAGTTGAGCAGCACGTCGGGATCGTTGCCGAACACGGTCGGATCGCCGGGGCCAAGCACCATGGAGAAGTCGGCGTCGTCCTTATCGGTGATGGTCGGGAACAGGGCGGAGGACTTCATGGACTGAATGTCCACGTTGAAGCCGATCGCGTCGAGGTTGTTCTTGATCTGCGGCGCCAGCTGGGTGATCCAAGTCTGATCCGTGGTGTAGAGCGTGAACTTCACGCCTTCGGACACACCAGCCTCCTTGAGCAGCTCCTTGGCCTTCTCAGGGTTGTAAGTATACACGTTGGAGGCCTTGTGATAGGTCTTGAAGCTCTCGGGCATGAAGCCGGTGACCATGTTGGCCTCGCCGGACAGCTGGTTCTTGATCATGCTCTCGGTGTCGATCGCATAGAACACGGCCTGACGCACGCGCTTGTCGTCGAACGGCTTCTGCTTGGTGTTGAACATGATGAACGCCTGATTGAAGCCATCCACCGTCTCGATGTCGGCGCCGGCGGCCTTCAGGGTGTCGAACGCCTTGGCGGGGACGTTCTCCATGATGTCGCTCTTGCCGTTCTGCATGGCGGTGACGCGGGCGGTGTCATCCACATTCACGTTCCACACCATGTGGGAGACCTGCGCGGGGAATTCGCCGTTGTAATATTCGTTCTTGTCGAACTTCACCTGCTGATCGGTGATCTCGACGTACTTCCACGGACCGGAGCCGATCGGCATCTTCTTGAGGTCCGCGTCGCTCTGACTGGCCGGAACGATGTGTACCAGCGACATGCGTTCCTTGAACAGGGTGAACGCGTACTTGAGCTTGAAGTCAATCTTGTTGTCGCCCTGCGCGGTGATCGAGTCAATGAACGAGAGCATCGGAGCGTAAACGCCGCCGGGCGCCATGACGCGCTCGAACGAGGTCTTGACGTCGTTGGCGGTCACGGCGTTACCGTCCGAGAACTTGGCGCCATCGCGGATCGTGATGACGTATTCGGTGTCGGAGATCTTCTCCGGTTCGCCGGCGGCCAAGCCGGAGACCAACGAATAGTCGGACATCTGCAGCGTGTACAGCGCCTCGGTCACATGCCAGTTGCCGGCCATCGGCAGGGCCATGGACGTGGACAGCGGATTGAAGTCACGGCTGCTGTACGCCACCTGCGCGGTGATGGTGTCCGCGACGGAGGGACCCCCCTTGGCGTTCGTCGTGCCGGTTCCTCCACCGCAGCCGCTCAAGGCGAGCGCGCCGGCCAATACCGCAGCGGCGGTCTTGGCCATTCGGGTCTTCCACGAGTACATCGGTTCCTCCTCTTCGTTGAGTGATAACTGAATCAGGATTCGATTCTCCATCCAATCGAATCTTTCTTAATCATATGACATCTGATGTCTGATTGCAAGTTTCATCAGACGTTTTATGAGTGCAGCTACCACGTTTTTTCCTTGCAATGCAACGGTCTCAAACCGCGGTAACCACAGTGTTAAGACATCAGACAACTTATATTTCGCCGGAAACATGAGATTCACATGCGGCCCAGCGGTGCAGTATGGGCGTAACCGCCTGATTGAACGCGGCAATGTCAGTCCTGCGCAGACCGTGCTCACACCCGGGAATGAAAACCGTTTCAAGGTTCGGCTTCCCCATTGCCCTGACTTCCTCCAGCCCGCGCACACCCACGAGATCTGAGGGATCGTCGGACGAGACCACCACCAAGGGCACCTCTATCGAGGACACCACCTGATGCCAGTCCTCCGCGAAGCTGACCACGCCGGTGAGCTCCAATCGCGGATCACATCGGTTCTGCCCATAGGCCCAGCCGATATGATCCTCCATCGGCCAATTCGGACGACGCGTCTGATTGTGACGGATCGCGTTGGCCGGGTCGGATGCCCAGTCGTGCAGCAACGCCGCATTGGCCGGCGCGTTGTCCACATACCGCTGTCGCTGCTCATCGTTCAGCCATGCGGGATCCTCGACCACTGCACCGAGGCAAAGATCGGGACGACGCCTGACCAGCATCGTCACAATCGCACCTCCCATGGAATGCCCGATCATGATCGCCCTGCCACCGTGGACGTGTTCAAGATATTCAACGGTCTCCTCAAACGCCTCATACGCGGATTCGAATGGATGTCGGAGTTGAGCATCGGCATATCGCGGCGACAGGCCATGCCCCAGCATATCGACCGCAACCACGCGAAAATCATGACTGAGATAGTCGATGTAGTCGGACCAGGCAATCGCCGCGTCGCACACGCCGTGCAGCAGGACGACAAGGGGACGATTCGGATCGCCCGCTGCAATGAAGCTGAGTATGCGCCCCGCCCCGCTCACAGCTTCGCCTCGAACCAGCGCGTGATGGTCGTCGGATGCGTGATCGCCGTGCCCACCACCGCGGCCCACGCGCCGGCGGCCATGACCTGATGCAGTTGGTCGGGCGTGTGGATGCGGCCCTCGCACAGCACGGGCACGTCCGGGAACGCCTCGATCATCTGGCCGAGCAGCTCGAAGTCCGGACCGTCGGTCTTGGGGCGCTCGCCGGTGTAGCCGGACAGCGTGGTGGAGATGATGTCGGTGCCGGCCTCCACGGCGCGCTCGGCGTCGGCGAAGCTGCCGCAGTCGGCCATCACGATCACGCCCTCGTCGTGCAGGGCGCGCACGGTCTCGGCGTAGGTCAGCCCGTCCGGTCGCGGGCGTCCGGTCGCGTCGATCGCGATGATGTCCGCTCCGGCGGCGGCACAGCAGCGGGCATGGCGCAGGGTCGGCGTGATGTACACGCCCTCCTCGCCGTCCTTCCAGATGCCGATCACCGGCACGCTCACCTGGCCCTTGATGGCCGCGATGTCCGCGAGGCCCTGGCAGCGGATGCCCACGGCCCCGCCCTCCACGGCCGCCATGGCCATCTGCGCCATGGTCTCCGGGTGGCGCAGCGGCTCGCCCGGGTACGCCTGGCAGCTCACCACGAGGCCGCCCCTGATCTTCTCGATTGCCTGATGCATGCTGGTTCCTTCCTGTTGTCGTATCTTGTCTATCGCGCGTTGTCCGGCGCGCCGATGCGCCGGTGGACGGCCGCCGCCGCGCCGATCAGCGGCGCCGCCCCTCCGAGCTCGCCCTCGACGAGCGGCGTCGACTTGACGAGCGCGAGCGCCGAATCGGCGAACCCGGCGCGCAGGGCGTCCCACCAGATCGGACCGGCCTTGACGACCGAGCCGGAGACCACGATCACGTCCGGGTCGATGAGGTTGCCCATGCCGCCGACGCATTCGCCGAGCGCACGGGCGCTGTCGGTGAGCGTGCGGCGGGCCAGCTCCTCCCCCGCGGCCGCGCGGGCGGCCACCTCGGCGCCGTCCGCAGCCGGGAGGTTCTCGTCGCCGGCCTCCTCGCAGCGCCGATTGTAGAGGTCCTTCAGCCCCGTGCCGGACGCGACCGGCTCGATGTGCCCCTCGAGGGTGCCGCACGAGCATAGGAATCCGCGGCCCAGCGCGCTCGGCACGTGCCCTGCGTGGCCGGCCACGCCGTGCGCGCCGGTGAACAGGGCGCCATCCACCACGATCGCGCCGCCGATGCCGGTGCCCACGCCGATCGAGAGCACTACGCCCCTGCCGCGGCCGGCGCCGTACGTCGCCTCGCCCAGACCGTGCGCGCCCACGTCGCCGATCATGTGCACCGGCAGGTCGGTCACGGCCGCGAACGCGTCGTAGATGCGCTGGCCGCGCCAGCCGGGCAGGATGTCCGTGGCGGAGACGATCTCGCCGGTTTCGCTGTCCGGCACGCCCGCCGCCGCGATGCCGACGCCGGCGATCGCCACGCCCTCGGCCTCGGCGCGCTCAAGCTGGCGGACGGCGAAGGCGACGATGCGGTTCTTCAGGTCCTCGCCGCCGCGCGCGGCCTCGGTCGGGATTTCGCAGCGGGCCGTCACCTCAGGCCTGCCGTTCGCGCCCGCGTTTGCGTTTGCGCTTGCGGGCAACGTCACGAATCCCGAGGCGACCTTGGTGCCGCCGATGTCGAAGGCGAGGTAGGTGGGCGCCGCCCCCGCGCTCATGCGACGACCGCCTCGTGGATGCGCGCGAGATAGTCGAGGCGCTCCTCGACCGTCGCGTCCTTGGGCACGCACACCTTGGCACCCAGATAGTCGAGCGGGCGCTCCTGCGTCCCGGCGGCGCGCACGGCGGCCTTGATGGCGGCGGCGTCCATGAGCGAGGTCGGCTCGTCCGGGTTCATGGGCAGGTGGCCGTCGATCCAGCCGTAGCCGTACTGGGTCTCCTCCGGGCCGGCGCCGGAGAACATGAGGCCGCTCAGCACGCCGGCCTTCGCGGCGGCCTCCACGTGCGCCACGGCGGTTTCGGGCGTGCGCCCCTCCACCACCGAGCGTCCCCAGTTGACGGTGAGCCCAATGCCGGCCGACCCGCACAGCGCGATCTCGTCCTCAATCGACAGGAAGCCCTTTTCCGGCTTCTGCCCCTCGACGTACTTGTCGCAGTGCTCGATCACCAGCTTGGCACCGGACCAATCCAGCTGCGCGAGGGCCTCGAGCGAGGCGGCCATGGCGTCGCGGCTGGCGATCCTCGTGGGTGCGGAGTGGATTTCGATGAACTTGACGTCCTGGCTGGCCCTCCACTGGGCGAAGTCGGCGAGCGCCTCGCGCAGCTGCTTCATGAACGCGAGCGCGACCTTGCGCCCGTCCTCGTCCGGGCTGGCGAGGCCGAAGTTCGGGTCCTTCCACACGTGCTGCATGGTGCCGGGGATGACGGTGACGGTGTTGCCGCGCCAGTGCTTGGGCAGGTGGCCGGCCAGCCAGATGCGGTCGGCGGTGTCCGCGAGGTCGCCGGGGAAGGGCAGCTCGGTGCCCTCGATCCACGGCTGCTCGCCGAGCAGGTCGTAGTAGGTTTCCTGGGCTTCGCGCCCCTGGGGCAATGACGCGTACGCGCCGACGACGAATGATGGCATGCTGGTTTCCTCCTTGAAATGCCGGTGCCTGAGCATTTCTATTCTACTATCATCAGACGTCTGATGTCCAATCTGTTAACGCCGCGCAACGAGCGTGTTCCGTCGGCCCGCGCTTCGACCGCCACTTGACTTTCCGAGGGCGGATCTCCGCCGCTGCGGACATCTACTCCGCCTTCCGAGGGCACCTCAACGGGCGCGCCACGGGCATCGGCCCCTCATATTGCGCCATATTCCAACGGCGGGGCGCCCCCACGCGCCGATGCGACTGCCCTCGGAAAGGCGAGTAGATGTCCGCAAAACGCCCCATCTGCCCTAGGAAGGATAGCACCGAATTTTGGCCCACCGGCCCTATCGGAACAGCGACACCCCGCGGCGGGCCATGCAGAACGCGTTGCCGAGCCACGTGTGCTTGGAATTCGGCCACACGGCGCCGAGCCTCGGCGCGTTCTGACTCATCCAGATGCTCGGCACGCGCCCGTCCGCGCTGCGCGAGCCAAGCAGGTTGAAACCGTTCTTTTCCAACAGCCATTCAGGGTGCTGGGTGGCGATGGCCAAGCCTTCTTCGAGGGTGAGCGGCAGACGCTCGTCGGAATCAATCAGCTTGCGGGCCACGTCGGGCTCGCGGTTGATGTAGCAGGTGCCGGTATGCGGATCGACCACCAGATAGAACGGGCCTTCGGGCGGCATGAATCCGTCTTGCGGCAGGAAGCTGGCGATGTCTCGCGGAGGCATGGTGGTAAAGCCGGCCATGCGGTTGATGGAGGTTCGCGCAATCAGCGATTCGGGCGAGACTAGCTCGCGCGTAGGCACCAGTAGGATGTTCGAGCCGAGATCGGAATGCTCGAGCGCGCCGATGAGCGGCTCGGCAAGCGCGCGGAATGCGGCGGCACTCATATCCGCCACGTCCGGGTAGCCGAGGGCCACGATACGGTCGAGTTGCTTTTGCGCCTCTACTGATGCGATAGACATGGCTACCAGTGTAGAACACTGCCGTCTCTTCGCTAGTCACTTTGCCAGTTATGGAGAGGATATCGAGCTGCGCGGCGCGGGGTACGCCATGGGGTGCGCCGCCGAGCCACCATATGGGAAGACGGCCACTGTTGTTCTGCATGTTTCGTACAATTACCGTGTGTTTGCGGCCATTGCAAGACGGTCGCTTGAACGTATCAGCCCATCGAAACCCGAAGGTCATAGAGGTCATCATGCCCGAAAAGATAAAGGTCGGCATTCTCGGCGCCACCGGTATGGTCGGCCAGCGTTTCATCACGCTGCTGGAAAACCACCCGTGGTTCGAAGTGGTCACGCTTGCCGCTTCCGCACACAGCGCCGGCAAGACGTATGAGGAGGCCGTCGGCAGCCGTTGGAAGATGGAAACGCCGATGCCCGAATACGCCAAGCACATGGTGGTTGCGGACGGCGACGACGCCGAGTCCGTGGCCGCGAACGTGGACTTCATGTTCTCCGCGGTGAACATGCCTAAGGACGAGATTCGCGCCATCGAAGAGCGTTATGCCAAGACCGAGACCCCGGTGGTATCCAACAACAGCGCCCACCGCTGGACCCCGGACGTGCCGATGGTGGTGCCGGAGATCAACCCCGAACACTTCGCGGTGATCGAGCACCAGCGCAAGCGCCTTGGCACCACACGCGGTTTCATCGCCGTCAAGCCGAACTGCTCGATTCAGGCCTACACTCCGGCGCTGGCCGCGTGGAAGGAATTCGAGCCACGCGAGGTGGTCGTCAGCACCTATCAGGCGATTTCCGGCGCGGGCAAGACCTTCCAGGATTGGCCTGAGATGGTGGGCAACATCATCCCGTTCATTTCCGGCGAGGAAGCAAAGAGCGAGAAGGAACCGCTCAAGGTGTTCGGCCATGTGGACGCCGACAAGGGCAAGATTGTGCCGTTCGACGGCGACCTCAAGATCACGTCCCAGTGTATCCGCGTGCCCGTGCTCAACGGCCACACCGCCACCGTGTTCCTGAACTTCGGCAAGAAGGCCACCAAGGAAGAGCTCATTGATCGTCTGGTGAACTACACCTCCAAGGCGTCCGAGCTCGGCCTGCCGCACGCGCCGAAGCACTTCATCCAGTACCTCACCGAGGACGACCGCCCGCAAGTCAAGCTCGACGTGGATTACGAGGGCGGCATGGGTGTTTCCATCGGCCGTCTGCGCGAGGACTCCATCTTCGATTGGAAGTTCGTAGGTCTGGCCCACAACACCCTGCGCGGTGCCGCCGGCGGCGCCCTCGAGTGCGCCGAAATGCTCAAGGCCCTCGGCTACATCACCAAGAAGTAGTTGCCATACTGCTTTGCAGAAGAGCCCGTTATTTCGTCGCTCGCGCGACGAAATAACGGGCTCTTGCGTTGAAGCCAACTATCGCATATGCTTTCCTGACTTTTCCCCACCCAAAAAAGTCTCTCGCATCGTGTTTCAGCACCAAATCGCGTTTCGAGGGGCTGATTTAGCTTTCTCCGGACGTCTACTACCGCTTCAAGGGGCTGATGGGCAAGTAGCCGTGGCTCAATAATGGCGAAATGATGTTGCTGCAATGCCGTTTATACTTGGAGTTTCGCATTCGAGGAGCCCCTCGAAATGGAAGTAGACGTCAGGAAGAGGCCAAATCCGCCCCTCGAAACCGAGAAAGCCCTCCGCGAGGAGGGCTTTCATCGGATTTAATGCACGTATCGCGGCTCAGCGACCGGTTCCGCCGTACACCACGGCCTCAATCTGGTCGGCATCGAGGCCATAGGCGGTGTGCAGCGCCTTGACGGCGTCGTTCAGCTGGTCGAGCGGCACAAGCGCGGCGATACGAATCTCGGAAGTGGAAATCATCAGCACGTTAATGTCCTCATCGCTCAGGGCCTGGAAGAACTTGGCGGCCAGACCGGAGTGAGTCTTCATGCCGACGCCCACCACGGCCACCTTGCCAACGTTGGTATTCACATCGAAGGAGTGGTAGCCCAGCACGTCCTGCTTGTCGAGCAGCGTGTTCTGCACCTGCTTGACGGCGGCCTCCGGCACAGTGAAGGAGATGTCCGCAGTACCCACGGACGCACCGGCCTGCACAATCATGTCCACATTCACGCCGGCGGTGGCCAGCTCGGTAAACACCTTGGCGGCCATGCCCGGCTCGTTCGGCACGCCGCGCACGGTGGCCAGCGCCTCAGAACGGTCGTGGGCGATGCCGGAAATCACCGGAGCTTCAGGACCCAGGTCGGGGAACAGGTCGCCCATGGATTTCGCTTCTTCTTCAGTCATGTCTTGCCTTGTCTTGCTTGATATTGCTAACGATTTTGTCGGTTATTCGGGTTCGGTTCGGTCTCGCTCAGTCGATGTTCGGCAGCGTGCGCGGATCCACACCGTCAGGCACCACCAACGTGCCGGGGCGGCGGGAGAACGAGGAGCGCACGTGCAGCGGCATGTTGAAGCGCTGAGCGTATTCCACGCAGCGCAGCGCCAGCACCTTGGAACCGCAGGAGGCCATTTCCAGAATGGCTTCGTAGCCGATGGAAGGAATGCGACGAGCGGAGGTCACGATGCGCGGGTCGGCGGTGAAGATGCCGTCCACGTCGGTGTAAATCTCGCAAACGTCGGCACCAAGGGCCACGGCGAGCGCCACGGCGGAGGTGTCGGAACCGCCACGGCCGAGCGTGGTGGCATCGCCCTTGGCGTTGATGCCCTGGAAGCCGGCGACGATGGCAATGTCTCCCAGCGATAGCGCGTTCTTCACACGATCCGGCTTGACGGCCTTGATATGGGCCGCGCCGTAACGGGCGTCGGTGAGGAAGCCGGCCTGCTGACCGGTGAAGGAGTGCGCACGGCTGCCTTCGGCGTGAATGGCCATGGCGAGCAGGCTCATGGAAATTCGCTCGCCAGCGGTCATAAGCATGTCCATCTCGCGCTCGGGCGGGTTGGAGTCGATGCTGAGGGCCTGATCGATGAGGTCGTCGGTGGTGTCGCCCATGGCAGAGACCACCACGGCCACTTTGTTGCCCTTCTTCTCCGTCTCGACAACGCGCTTGGCCACACGTTTGATCGATTCGGTATCGGCGACCGACGAGCCGCCGTACTTCTGCACGATGAGAGCCACTGCTGTCCTTTGTTCTTCTCTTGGGAGTATTTGCCGATTATTCTACGCAAACGCAACGATTATAAAAGTTGCCGCGTTCGCGAAGCGAACCATCGCCGGCATATGGACACCGTAATAGCCTTGGCGATTATGCTCCCGCGCGCTTCCGCCGTACACCGCCCGCACACCCGATGTTCGGTGGCACCGCATAGCCACCGCTAAACCGCTGTGACACTGAACCGATATGCCACCCTGTCGCACCACGACGGTGAACCCGCAACCTGCAAACATTCAGGATTCCGCCGAGTGTTCTTTGAGGCTACTCCCCCGCCGCTCGGACGATGAGATTCTGTCTTTGACCGGGGCCATGCAAAACAATAAGCCGACGCTTGCCGGAATGATGACGCTCGGCGATTACCCGCAACGCATCTACCCCAACCTTTGCATTACCGCTATTGCAGTCAATGGCACTGTTTTGCAGCCCGATGACGGTGGAGAACGCTTCATCGACAACAAGCGGTACGAGGGCACTATCGCAGAGATGCTCGAAGGCGCGCTGGGGTTCGTTGCCCGCAACGGGAAAACGAGAGTCGTGATTCGCGACGGAAAACGCACCGACATCCCCGAATATCCGGAAACCGCGGTACGGAAATAATCACTAATGCTCTCATGCACCGCGATTATGGCCCATACTGCAACGGCACGCCCATCCGACTTGTTATGTTTTCGGATCGGCTGGAATGTTGGAATCCGGGCGGCGTATACGGCGGCCAAAGCATCAACGATTTGGGCTATGCCAACATGCCGACGCGAAATCCCACGCTAGTTTCAATTTTGGAAATTGAGAAAATCGCGGAAAATCGCCACTCGGGGATCCCCGTTATTCGGGATGAGGCTAGGACACACGGAGTCCGGCAGCCGGAATTTATCGACCAGAGAGGTTCATTCCTCGTACGGTTCTTCAACAGCAGCGCGGAAACGAATGCTAGCGACCATGACGCCACGCCCGGCCAAGACAAGAACAGCCCGCGCCCGGCCGACGTCGAAAATACTATTCTTGCGTATTGCGCCGAACCGCGATTGGCGCAGGAAATCGCAAATCATGTAGGCCGAAGCCTGCAATATACGCGACGAGAGTACATTCGGCCGATGGTCGAGGCCGGGAAACTGTCATTGACGCTCCCGGACAAGCCCAAGAGCAAGTACCAGCGGTATCGTCTGACCAATGCTGCATAGAATTCCATTTTTGTAGGGCGAAGTCACGAAAGTGATTGCGCTCATTTTTGATTCCGATTCTGAACCCATCAATTTTGCGCATTGAATGTACAAAAATTAGTGCATTGAATGTACAAAAACTACATTCAACACCGTTGCCGTCCAATCCTCAGCGAGAAACTCCCTAAGATCGGGGAAGCTGGAACCACATTGTCCGAAAACATGGTGGTGGACGCACTTAATCCGGTATGCTCCCGTCTACGCCGTCGCCCGGCACCGAGGCCGGGCGACGCAGCGAGAAAGGACATACCATGCCTGACCAACATCCCATTCACTCGGAAGGGCCACCGCAAGAAGACGACACCTCAGGCGCCTCGCCCAAGCCGATGCTGTCAACCGAGGGGCAGATAGCGCATCTCAAGGCCAGGGGCGTCGCGTTCGAACTATGCGACGAGCAGGAGGCACTGGAGTACCTGCGCGCGAACACGTACTATTACAAGCTCGCCGCCTACCGCGTGCTGTTCCCCAAAAAGGTCGGCGGGGCCCATGACGGGGAGTCGCGCAATCAGGTTCTCCGGAGTACCTTGTACCGCGAAAATTGTTATGCGATTGATGGCGTACACTCGATGGCATACGTGACAGCAAGACTCGGGGCAGCCAACAGGCAAACACGCATGCGCACACCCTGGCAGCAGGCATAGGGAGAGGGAACACAGAAAATGGCTTTTCTGCATAGACGCCCGAAGAGCAAGCATGCCCGTTCCCGCGCTAATGCACCCGCCGACGCATCCGCCGCAGCAATAGCCGACGCATCAGTCGATACAGCAGCAGTCGATACAACAACAAACGATTCAGCAGCAGCCGATGAGGCAGCAGCCAGCAACACTTTCACCCAAGATCCGTTCAACGAGGTCGTCGACGTCTCCGATCTGGCAGCCGAACGCCGCCGCCTCCAGCGCAATCTGCTGGCGATGCGCATCATCACCATCCTTCTGCTCATCGCCGCCATCGGCGCAGCCTGTTTCCCGCTGGCTCTGCAATTCCAATCCAGCCAGGAGCTGGCCGCCACTGCTGCTACCAGCGCCAAGCAAGTGGCCGGATGGCCCTACCCGCAGGCAGAGGACAAGCTGAAAGTCGCACGCGCCTACAACAAGAAGCTTGCCGATTCCGGTCAGCCCGTACTGGGCGAGGCGGTCGATCCGTTCTCGGCCGCGCAGGGTGGGTCACGCGCCAGCGGCGAGGACTCAGCCTCCAAGAAAGACAAGGAATACCAATCGCTACTGGATGCCGGCAACGGCGTGATGGGCACCATCAAAGTCCCCAAGCAATCCATCAACCTGCCGATTTACCACGGCACCTCCGAGGAGGCACTTGCCTCTGGCGCCGGGCATCTCTACGGCACATCGCTTCCCGTGGGCGGCAAGTCCACTCATTCGGTAATCACCGGACACCGCGGTCTGGTGGAGGCCATGATGTTCACCCGCCTGGACGAGGTGAAGAAGGGCGACTTCTTCTATATCGAAGTCATGGGCGAGACCTTGGGATACAAGGTGGATAACATCTCAGTGATTCTGCCGGACGACACCTCAAAGTTGCGCATCGCGCCGGGCGAGGACCGCGCCACGCTGATGACCTGTACGCCGTACGGTGTGAACACGCACCGACTGTTGATTTCCGGGCACCGTGTCTCGATTCCTGTGCCTGCCCCCGAACCACGCGACGTGCACGACGGGCGGACCATTGGCATCGCGGTCGGTGTCGGCATACTGCTGGCTGGACTGTTCATCATCTGGCTACTGCGGCGGCACAAGCCCGCACGCATCATGCATCACGCCGCTTTCTGGCCCTGGCATCGCCGCGACGGAGAAAGCGCCAACGATACGTTGAGAGTGCTTGCCGAGCCAGTCAAGAAGCCAGTAGGCGAGTTGCCACCATCCGTATAATCATCCGGCATACATGTCGTCCACAGACACAAACGACATACGTTCATCCTCGCAGTATCGATTTCGGATAGATTCACCTACCTCATTTTTTGAAAACAGCACAAACCGAGCTGTCTCCGGCAAGTAACCACGGATTAATCCGGCCCTCCCACGCAGCCGCTCAACGGCTTCCGTCTCATTAAATGAGTTACGCCACTTGCACTCGCCTATCAATATCTGCTTACTCAGAGAATCAGCCGCAATCACATCAATATCGGTCTGTTCCCGCGCAATCGGATCATTACACCACCATTTGCTAAAAGGTTGTCGAACAACAGTCGAAGTACGTTATCTTCGAATCCATCGGATTCATTGATACGCGCAAGACAGTACGGAGTACCGCCAAAAGTCGCGTAATAACGAACCAAATCCTGCGACTTCGTGTTAGGAAGAAATTTCGCTGCGTCAGCGTAATCGAACGGCAACAACCTGATTTGGGCAGTGCGTCGGCCATACAATCGGCTTTTACGGCCAAGCACCTCGCTCTCCATGAACCCTTCATTACTGCCGGCCAAAATAATCGTCATATTAGTCGCAAGCAACCCATGATCAACGGCAATCTGCAGAGCGGACGGCAACGACGGTTCGGCAATTGCCGCATATGGAAATTATAATAAATTTATATATAATTTTCGATTATCCACATAAACACTATACTTTCAAGCAATTTGAAGTATAGAAAATCATTCAATTTACCACGAATTTACCACGATTGAGTGAGCCTTGATATGACAATAAAATAGCACTAAAAAGACACCCTTAACACCTATGAGGTGTCTTTTGTTAAAAAGCAGTCAATCATAAAGACTAACTGCTTTGTGTGTATGGATATGAAATTGTCAAACTAGAAACTGTTTATTTTTTCTTTTTAGGTTTTGGCGTTGGTAGTTCATCATACATCACATTAAATAATCCCGTCAGAAAATTTTTATTATCAATTTCTTCCACCAAGAGCATTTCTTTAGCATTTTCGTATGGAATTTCATAAGTAACTGCTGGCATATAAGAAATTGCGGACTTTGTTGGTTTTACCAGCAACCTATCATCATATATACCGCCAACGATTTTTCCACGATAATAGATAATAAATTCTCCCATCATTGCACGATATGTTATTTCTTGTAAATACGATACACTTAAGGAGAGAGACGCCGCTTAAGCTTCGCGGCGGCCGGCTAGGGCTCGGCCGAGGGTGATTTCGTCGGCGTATTCGAGGTCGGAACCGACCGGCAGACCGCTGGCAAGACGCGTAATCTTGACGCCTACCGGACGCAGCAACTGGGTCAGGTAACTGGTGGTGGCTTCGCCTTCGATGTTCGGGTCAAGCGCCATGATCACCTCTTTGACCTCATCGCCTTCCAAACGCTTGAGCAGGCCGGGGATGCGCAAATCCGCAGGGCCAACGTTGGCCATCGGGTTGATGGCGCCGCCGAGCACATGGTAGAGGCCGCGGTATTCGCGGGTGCGCTCGATGCTCATCACGTCCTTAGGCTCCTCGACCACGCAGATCACGCTGCGGTCGCGGCGCGGGTCCGCGCACACCGGGCAAGGGCTCGTCTCGCACACGTTGCCACAAATCTCACAGAACCGAACCTTGGCCTTGACTTCTTCGATGGCCTCGGCCAGCTCGCGGGCCTCATCTTCGGGGGCGGACAGCATGTAGAAAGCAATGCGCTGAGCTCCTTTGGGACCGATTCCGGGCAGGTGCCCGAATGCGTCAATCAACCGCTGGATGGCGCCGTCATAGGCCAATGCCATGTGTGCTCCTCATGTTTTTCTTTGTTTCGTATGGTGTGCTGCGATCAGTCATCCGTATGCTTCTTGGCGGGCTGGATGTTCTTCGGGTTCTTTGGGTCATCGGCCGCAAACTCCTCGACCTTCTTGACCTCGAACAGCTTCTTGAGATCATCCATCTTCATGGCCGTGGCATCGCCAAGCGACTGGTCGCTCATCGAATACTCATCGTCCTCGGCCGCAACCTGCGGCTGAGGGCTCGGTGGCATTGGCTGGTTCCACGGGTCAGCAGCGCCCGAGTTCTGGCTTTGCGGCATACCCTGACTCTGTGATGGGGTCTGCCGCTGAGCCTGACCCTGCGGTTGATTCCACGGATCCGGTTCCGATTGCGGAGGAGCTGGTTGATTCCATGGATCCGGCGCAGCTTGCGGCGCAGACGCAGCAGGCTGGTTCCACGGGCCACCCATCGGTTCGGCAGGCGGAGGCACCGGCTGGTTCCACGGGTCAGCGGATGCCGTTGAGGCAGCAGAATCCGCAGCCGGGGCACCCACGTTCGAGGAAGTAGACGCGGTGGATTGCTCAGCTTGGCCGGCCTGGGTATTGGCGGTCGCATCTTGTGCGTGTGCGACAGGTGCTGCCGGCGTTGCCCATGGGTCCACGTCATCGCTCATGTCCGGCACGGCGACATGCTTCTTGTGGCGCTCTTCAGGCGCCTGTGCAGATGCAGGGTCTGGATTGCTCGGAGCAAAACCATCAACAGACGGCTCACCTGCAGACGCAGATGGCTCGCCCATAGCCTCAGACGATGCGGCAGGTTTGGCCCATGGATCGTCATCATCCAAATCGGGCTTGTTCGAAGTGCCTCCCGGCGTTACGCCAGAGGCTCGGTGGCTGCCATCCGCATCTTCGGCGTTCCCCTCAGCAGCCGGCTTCTGAGCTTTTGGCTCACTGCCGGAATGCATGCCCAGGCCAGCTCCCAGACTCGAAGCGGCCAGACCCGCCTTGGCCATCGCAATCTGCTGCTTGACCTTGGCCAACTGTTCGGGGCTCAGGCGCTTGACGGATTCCACTCGCTCACCGTTGGCCGCAACGGCCGCAGGAGCGATAACCGCATCGGCACCGAATTCCTGGCGTACGGCATCCATCACCACGATTGCGGCCTTTTTGCCGCTGTTATCCACCGCGAGCGCAAACGCATGCTGGCTGAGCGGCTTGTCGAAGGTCATGGACAGGCAGGGCAATCCCTTACGGTTGGGGCCGAATGCCACCGTCGGCACCTTGTCTCTGGTGACGTATTCGCGGATGGCCTGCGGCAATGCGGCAACGGCTGCATTCCACTTTTCATCAGTGGATCGGGAGTCGGAGCTTGGAGCCGTAGCATTCGTAACAGAAGCTGCTAGTGCAGCAGGAGCGGAGGCTGCGGGCATGGCCTGCTGAGCAGGGGCAGCTTGACCGGCGGCACCCGTCTGGCCAGCGGAGCCCGCTGGATTCAATGTGCCAGCGGCATTCCATCCACCGGCATTTGCGGCAGGAGCGTTAGCCGGGGTCTGCGGCTGTGACTGCGATCGGTTGCGCGAAGCGCCGGAGAAACCACCCTGTGAGGCTCCGGCGAAACCGCCGCGAGACGCTCCAGCGAAGCCTCCTGCCGCACCTCCCGTAGCGGGAGCGGCAGAGGCTACAGCTCCTGTGGCTGGCGCGGGAGCTCCCAATGCGGGAGCGGCAGCGGGTGCAACGAACCCGTTTTCGCTGCCGGCCAGCAGTCGGGCCGCCAGCAATTCGAGTCGCATACGCGGAGAGATGGCACCGGTCATGGCACCCAGCGTGGTGTTGATGATATCCGCAATGGCGGTGAGCGCGCTCAGTCCAAAGGCCTTGGCCTGGCGGTGCAGGTCGTCCATGTCCTCGGCCTCGGCCGTGTCTGACAGCACGGATTCCGCGCGGTCGCCCGCCAAAGTCAGCACCAGCAGGTCACGCACGCGGGCCAGCAGATCCTCCACGAATCGTCGTGGGTCGAACCCGCCGACCACGACCTTCTGGATCACGCCGTACAGGGCCTCGCCGTTATGATCGATGACCGCATCGATGGCCTCACCGATCAACGCTTCAGGAGTGAAACCAAGCAGAGCCACGGCGGCATCATGGGTGATGACGCCCTCGACGGAACCGACCATGAGCTGGTCCAACACGGACAGGGTGTCTCGCATGGAGCCGCCGCCGGCACGCATCGCGAGTTTCAGCACGCCGGGCTCAGGCTTGATGCTCTCTTTCTCGCAGATCGTTTCCAGATAGGGGCCCATGACCTCCTGCGGCACCAGACGGAACGGGTAATGATGGGTACGCGAGCGGATGGTGCCAATCACCTTGTCCGGTTCGGTGGTAGCGAAGATGAACATCACATGCTCGGGCGGTTCCTCAACGATCTTGAGCAGCGCGTTGAAGCCCTGCTGCGTGACCATGTGAGCCTCGTCGAGGATGAAAATCTTGTAGCGGTCGCGGGCGGGGGCGAACCCGGCGCGTTCGCGCAATTCGCGGGCATCGTCCACACCGTTGTGTGAGGCGGCATCGATTTCGACCACATCGATGGATCCCGGGCCTCCGGTGGCCAGATCCTTGCAGCTTTCACACTCGCCGCACGGATGCGAGGTTGGGCCCTTGGCGCAGTTGACGCAACGGGCCAGGATACGCGCGGAACTGGTCTTGCCGCAGCCTCGCGGGCCGGAGAACAAATAGGCATGCGTGAGCCTGCCCTCGTCAAGGGCTCGCATCAGAGGAACCGTGACCTGGTCCTGGCCGATCACACCTTCAAAGGTGTCCGGACGATAGCGACGATACAGTGCAAGTGCCATAGCTACTAACCTACCTTGCCCCTCACTCAATTTTTCGTAAATAACAGAGATCGTTTCGGTATATACCATTCCGAGCAGTTCATTGCTTCGTCGATATATTGGCGATCTCATGGGCGACATGCACCACACGGTTTCGGAATTGACGTTATTTTGTTCGGTATTTCCTCGTACTCCCGTTTGTTTAACATAGTGTCAACATCAGTTACATTCAGGAGGCACCCATGAGCCGGATTCTCAAGGACAAGCGCGCCAACCGCGGAGACACTCGCCGCGAGTCCATTGTGCGCGCCGCACGCGAAATCTGCTTGGAAAAGGGCTTCTCCAAGATCACCGTCTCCGACATCGCCAGCAAGGTCGGCATGACGCGATCGCTGTTCTACCACTACTTCAACGACAAGGACGCCGTGGCCGACGCCGTGCTGGATGATGTGATAGATGAGATCCTCACCAAGCTCGAGGAATGGAACCAGGCCCGCGAAATCGGCAACGTGAACAAGGCGCTTGACGAAATCGTTCTCGTACTGCGTTCGCTCATTGCCGACGAAAGCCCGTTCTCGAACCGGATGATCCAGGACGGCAACGCCGAACTGTACATCAAATTCATCGACCGGGCCGCCGACCGCATCGCAGACTACATCGCCCAGACCACAGTGCGCGACTTCGAGCAGATGCATGGGCTGCCAATCATCAACGTCCACGAGACGTTCTTCACGCTCAATGTGGGGCTGATCTCCCTGATCCGCTCACACCCCGGTGTCAGCGACCGCACCATCAAGGAAGTCATTGCACAGACGCTACACATCGAAAGCTACATCGCATAACCGCTGCCAGCGGCAGACCTCCCCTCAGTCAGCTTCGCCGACAGCTCCGCTCGGAGAGGGGAGCCAAAGCATTTTCGTCTAGTTAAAGCGTCCGGTCACGGGATCACGGCCATCGCGGGTGATGGCATCGAGCACCTGCTGCCTGGAATCGACCTCACGTGCCGCCACGGCCGGCGGCACCAGCACGCGCAGCGCGCAATTCTCCGCCATCACACGAACCGGCAAATGCCCGATGTATTCACCATCAGCCATCAGCACCGGAGGCTCATCGCCTTCGTCTGCGCGAGTGACCTCGATTTCTCGAATCCGCTCCCACCCAAATACGTCGGAGACAAGCAGCTTGCCGTTATACGCATTCGCAAGAGCCACTGCGCACTCCCGCACGTTCGGCACATGATCCATCCACACCAAATCCAGCAATCCGTCGGAGAAACAGGAGTATGGCGACACCTCGATACCACCACCGATATGCCGTGAATTCGCGACTGTCAACAGCGGGGTGATGATGTCCCTCTCGTCCACGGAACCATCGGCCAACGTGGCCTTGATGTGGTATCCGTAACGCTTCATATGCGTCAGCTCCACCAATGCCGCCAAGAAATAGCGCATGGTGCCGGTCGGCAGACGCGAATGGTTCGCACGGTCATTGATGCTCGCATCAAGACCGCAGGAGAGCATGCCAGCATAGTAGCGATCGATCGGATACTCAGCGGACCTGTCGCCCTCGCACTCGTATTCCTCCCCGGTGGACGTATCTACCGCATAACCACCTTCCAAGGAAGTCACACGGCCCATGTCCACATCGATATGCGAACCGCGCACGATGGCGCCCACGATGCCTTCCACCGCGGTTTCAATACGGTTCACCGGCAGCTTGAGCCCGCGAGCGAAATCGTTGCCCGACCCCATGGCCACAATACCCAAAGGCTTGCCGCTGCACCCAACCGCATTGGCGCCAAGCGCTATCATGCCGTCGCCACCGACCACCACCAAGTAGTCATACTCATGCGACCGTTCACGAGCCTGATGCAATGAATCCTCGAAACTCGTACCGGTAATGTCGATGACTTCAAAATTATGGGAGCGACCTGCCTCTTCCAGCAGATTCAGCACCTGCGCATCCACCTTGGCACCGCGTCCTTTATCGGAGGTGGGGTTTCCCACCATTGCCACGATGCTGCGGCACTCGTTGTGTTCACTCTCGCTCATGCTTTTACCTTAGCCAAGGATGGCGAAAGTCCGCTAGAATGCGGCCCTGTTTTATGCTGTGTGGTTACTCACTAGCACCTCCCTTATCGCATTCCGCCGGTCCGGCAAGAGCCGTTCGCTGCACGCGCGGCGTCAATGGGACTGCAGTATCCACTGCCACGGTGACCTGCACATCATCCGACTGCACCATGCAATCGGGCAATGCGACGCTATTGGATACGGCCAGCTGACCTGCGAACGCGCATGGATCGTCCGCCCACCCATGCCATGCGGCATAGGCGGCATCGAAAGCGATGAGGTCAGCTAGGGAACGTGCCCGGTTTTGGCAAACCACCAGATTGCCAATGCACGCCGTTGCCGAAAGAGCCACCCCAACCAGCATGACCAGCATGACACCGGCCATTGTGCCTGACCCTTCTTCAAGACGTGACATACGTGGCATACATGCCGCCATCGCCGTTCCCCCTCCCGACCGACCGTGTGTGTTATTGCCGCGCAGCCACAGCTTCACCATGCACCCGAGTAGGAGTCACATTCAAAGGCCCTGGCAAAACGGGGCATTCGACCGCCACTCGCACCAAGCTGCCTTCCTGATGCACAGTCACAGCCACTCGGCTTCCCACAATATTCACGGCAGCCTGTTGTGCTGCGGATTCATCATCAGAAACCACCAATTCACGCGCGGATGCCGTTGCGGCACTTTGGCAATCCATGGATACCGCAACCACTCGGGTAAGCGTCAGCAACACCCCCGTTATTGCAATGACGCTGGGCAGCACTACCGCGAACTCGGCCGTGGCCGCACCCTCATTGTGCACAGGCGGCAAACGGGCGAGCCATCTGCTGAGACCTTTTCTCATGTTCATTGCCTTCCCGAGTCGCTCACCCGACGTTCAACGCCTTTTTGATCAGATTTGTCAGCAACGTCTTAATGGCATCCGACTTCAGAATGGTGACCAAAAGCGCCGCGAACCCGGTGGCGGCAATCAGCACCACCGCGTACTCGGCTGTGGCCGCTCCTTCTTCCGGCTCAGCCATAAGCGTGCGCATCCGTGCATCCATGAGGCATAGTCGTTCTTTGGCACGGGCATTGAGCTCGGCGATTTTGGCTTTGTTGTGGGCAAATATGCCCGCTTGACCATCAACGATGATGGGAATGTGCGTGTCCATCGGTATTCCTTTCCCCACGGGAAGGCCCACATCAATCGTGCGCTCTCCTGACTCCGTGCGATAGCGTTTGGCCCTCGCGCCGAACACTGTGACGCGAGGTGAGTTCCACTGTGAAGCAATCCGGCGTGCGGCGCATCAGCGAACAGCACATGTGGTTCCAGCTTGCCAAGTTATCCACACCGCGGCGTGTCATCCACAACAAAAGTGGATAACCACCAGCCATGCGTCATGGCACAACGCAAGACGAGACAACCAAAACAGGCCAGAAAAAACCTACATCAGGAAAGAAGCAATTGCTGGAAGCACTCCGACAATGACAAACGCCGGCAAAAAGCACAAGCCAGTCGGCATCAGCAAACGCACGGACAAACGGGCAGCGGCACGTTCTATACGCGCTCGCTCATCCTTATCAAGCTGTTCGACAGCAGCGTCGATAAGCACTCCGGGAGAATCCCCTTGCAACCAAGCCGGTTCCAAAGACTCGCGGATCATGCCCAGTGCGATGTCACCAGCACCGCCATCCGTATCGCCATGCTGCCCTGACCGGCCTCGCCGTTTTGCGCCACCCAAACGAGCGGAATGGTTCATCCCCGCCGAAGCATCCGTCCCGGCTAAGGCGGCACACCATGCGTCCGACCATGAGACGCCGCGCAATAATGATTCACCCACGCGGCTTAAGCATCGACCGTATGCGCCTCCAACAGCGCGGCCCACAACATCAAGGGCCCGCGGAACCGAGGCTCCTTGCCGCAGAGACACTTGCACCATCCGCAGCACCAGCATGGTCCATGCCGCATCGGCAACCACAACAGGCTCGTCATGATTCGCCCATTGCCCAATGTCAGGCAGACGACTGGCTGCACGCGGCTTCACCATGCTCAGCCAGCATGCGAACGCCGCGCACCCCGATGCAATGCATGTTCCAATCATCTTCGTCTCACCCCGATAGCTGTCAGCCGTCTCGCATCAGGGCGCGCATCCAAACCAGACCGACCACATAGCAGCATCCGCCCGACACCAGACACACTAGGCCGCGTTGAGAACCGAACAAGAACAGCAAGGGGTGAGCTCCCATCAATTCCCCCAACACAACCGCGATTGCCGGCAACGCGCTGAGCAAACCAACCGTGGCTTGAGGCACAGCGAAGGCCTGCGCCCTCATGTTCTGCATCAATCTCATATGCGAGTAGACATCCAATACCGCCTCCAAGCAGGGCACGGCACGGCAGCCCAATTCCTCGCTGACTGTCGCTGCCGCAGCAGCGCCCATGGCGGCACGCACGGACTGCGCGCGTGATTCGTCCGGCAATCGTCGCCGCTCAAACAAGTCGGTCAGGCGTTGTGGGGTCAGCCTGCGCACGGCAAAACGTCCGCCGAATTGCTCCTCGAACGCTTCCACCAGCGTTCCTCCACCTGCCATGCGAGCGATGACGGAGGCCAATACCTGAGCGATTCCGCTCCTCGGCAATGCTGCTGTCGTTCTACGCCCAGCACCACCTCCGACGTTCGAGTCCCACCCATTCCGGCTCACGAAACCTCCACCAGCACCTCGATTGAACCTTCCAGAAAGACTCCGCACATCACGCAGACGATCAACAACCCCAGATTGGCGACTAGGCCATATCAGCACAGCGACCATCGTCAGCATCACACACCAGAGCAATATCCCACCCCCTAGCTACAGCCCCACAATGCCGCGAAATCACGCCACTGAGGTGAATATCGAGGCTCGGCCGAACCGTCCCAAGCCACCAATGGAACGCCTTGCAATTCACCATACGAGGCGTGCAAAGTGCCGATTTGTGCAATATGCCTACGGCCGTCCACTCGTTCAAGATGCAACACCGCATCGAAGGCGCCTTCGGCAAGCATGGCCAATGCACGAGGAGCCACACCGGCCAGTAATCCCAGTGCGATCAAACGCTGCGGCACTTGCGCCACGCTGTTCGCATGCAAGGTGGTCATGCCGCCCCGGTGGCCGGAGTTGAACGCCCTCAGCAGATCCACAATCTCCTCGCCACGGCATTCCCCCAACACCACCCGGTCGGGGCGCATGCGCAGCGTGGCTTTCACCAAATCGGGAAGGCCCACCGCACCTTCGCCTTCAACGTTCGCTTCCCTCACCGCCATGGAAACATGATTCCCATGGCCAAAATCGCCAAGCTCCCGCACCTCTTCCACGGTGACGATACGGTCATTCGCATCACACTGCGCAAGCAACGCCTTTGCCAGGGTGGTCTTGCCCACGCCGGTACCGCCAGTAATCAGCACGGCGGCTCTCTTGCTCACCAGCCCGCTTAGTACCGAAATCCAGCCGGCAGGAAACATGCCCAACTGGGCAAGCCGCTGCAACGATGCCACCTCGCTGCCGGGGAATCGTATGGAAATCGACGCCCCTTGCGGCACTAACGGCGCTATCACCGCATGGACACGCACACCATGCATATTGGAAGCATCGGCAATAGGGCACGCATCATCCAGGCGGCGCCCCAATTGCGCGCATAACTGCACCGCATAATCACGCACCACTTGCGGCGATCGGAATGGCACTTGCAAGATATGCTCCCGCATACCGTTGCCACGATCCGCCCAGACGCGGCCCTCACAAGTCACCGCAATATCAGTGACTCGATCATCTGAAGCAAGCTCATCCAATAACCCGAAAAACATGCCTGCGCGATGCAATGCCGTCATGATATCCCCACTTCAATCAGGCAGCCCGAGCACCAGCGCGAATATCCCGCTCCACCGCATCGGCGAGCGCCTCGGTGGCCTTACGACTTCCCTTGGGCACAGATCGGATGCCTAATCCCTCAAGCACATCACCGCACAAGCTGGAAGTCAGACGGATGGGACCCACCACTGCAGCGCTCAGATAATCTTCGGCTTCGGCAACATCCACGCTCCCGCGGCCTCGCGGCGTACCTCTCGGTTCGATGCCGACAATATGGGGAATCCCGCATTCCCATGCGGACAATCTGAGCCGATGGGCTTTGGCCCGAGCCAAACCGATTACTGAAAGTTCCGCGGCCATCACCTGCACTCCATGGCGCAAGTCACTCACTGTTTCAATCAGGCCTCCTTGGCCGGCATCTACGATGACAATATCGTGCGTTTCGGCAAGTGCCCGAATCACGGCCTGTACTTCCCACCATTCAGGCTGCCGCGTGCTCCAGGGATCGCACGGCAGCACACGAATACCCTCCCAGTCAATGAGCTCATGACGCAGTGCCGCTCCTTCAATACGGCCCAACGGAGCGTCTATCTGACTGAAACGCAGACCCGGCTCACGCTCGAGGCCAAGCAGCAGATCCAAGCATCCCGCCACGAAATCGGCATCGACCAGCACGCAGCTTTGCCCACGCTCCGTGAGCGTCAGCGCAAGCATAGAGGCCATGACGCTGAGCCCCACGCCACCGTGACCCGAAGTCACGGTCACAATATTGTGCAATGCCACGTTCGTGGAGAACGATTCTTCCGGAGTCCTGTTCGACCGTTTTCTCTCATACGCAGCCATTGGTTGCGGAGGAGGGGTGTAGTAGCGCGGCGGCGGGGAGGGCCCGACCCCAGCGGACTGGGGAGGGGACGAAACGGCCGCTGCCGGAGAGCGAGCAACGCGAACAGTGCGAGAGGATGTGTCGATATTCATAGGGAGATTGAACCGTGCGAGCCAACCTATTTCAACCGAAATCAGGTTCTGTGGTTCCAGCTTGCCGAATTATCCACACCCCGGCATGTTGTCCACCAACAATGTGGATAACACAACAAAGCCCCGTTCCGCACATCACATGCGGAACGGGGCTTGGAAAAGAAACGAACCCTACAGCACCAAAAACTACTTATTAAGGTTCTCGATACCGGATTCCATCGTATCCAGCTGGGAATCGGCAACCGACTCCGGCTTCTTCTTGCCGAACTTGGCCTTCAGCAAACCGATGATGGTGGGCGCCAGCGAAACCAGCAGAATCAGCACGATCACCAATTCGAAGTGATCCTGCACGGCCGGAATATTGCCGAAGAAGTAACCCAGCAGCGTGAACAGCGTGGACCAGCACAGGCCGCCAGCCACCGAGAACGGGGTGAATCGGCTCCAACGCATGCCGGAAATACCGGAGATGAACGGCATGAACGTACGAATGAACGGGAAGAAACGGCCCAGGAACACAGCCAGCGGGCCCCACTTCTCAATCATGTGCTCAGTTTTGGCCAAACGCTCCGGGGTCAAGGCCTTCACCTTGCCGGACTGGATAATGCGGCGGCCGAAGAAGTGGCCAATGAAGTAATTGCACTGGTCACCGACAATCGGGGCGCACCAGACCACCGGCAGCAGCCAGAACAGCGGCAGCGCAGCCTTGCCGGTCGCGGCATCGGGAGCGGCGAACACACCGGCAGCGAACAGCAGGGAGTCGCCCGGCAGGAATGGGAAGAACACCACACCCGTTTCGATAAATACGATGAGGAAGATGAAGCCGAGGGTCGGCGCCACACCCATGGCAATCCAACCGGCAATCGCGGCACGCGGATCCTTCAGCAGTTCGAGGATGAAATTAACGAAGCCCATGTGTTTCCTATGAGTACTAAATCTTGTATTGAGCTGCCAGCCCAATGAACCAGACAGTTATATGCAAACCGTCAAACACCCTACCAGCCGGCCTATAACATCAGGTCGACTGGGGGTTTCCCACACAAACTCCGCAATACAAACGAAATTTCTACTCCCCCAAACGCTGCCGCACAAAGGTGTCCAGCGCGGCCGCATCGATGCCCTCATACGAGTCGATGGAGGCAAACTGGCCAAGGCCGGAAGTGTCGGTGCGAATCCAGCCAGTCTGCGCAATCAGTGTGGCCCCCGAGGCGGCGCCGGAGCGCAGACCGGATGAGGAATCTTCCATTACCACGCACTTGACCATGTCTTCAGGCGCGATGCCGAGTCTCTCAGCCGCGGCCAGATATGGGGCAGGGCTCGGCTTGTGCTCGTACGGATCATCGCCGCAGACGTAGCCGGCAAGCAATCCATCAGCCTGCTTCATGATGTTCTCGGCCATGCGGCGAGGCGAAGTAGTGACCAGCATGGATGGGATGTCGGCTTCCTTGAGCGAACGCAGCACGTCTTGCGCACCAGGAATCCACGGCAGACGTTCGACCTCCGCCTTGAATACATAATCCTTGAGCTGCTTGTCGATTTCGGGAACGCTCAATGTGCAGCCATGCGCAATCATGACCTCCGCCACGTGTGGCACCGGAGTGCCGGAGCACTCCCAACCGAGGTCCTCGTTCCACTCGCCGCCATTGTTGTGCGCGATCTCAATCTCACCGTCATGCCAGAGCGGCTCAGAATCGATGAGAGTACCGTCCAAATCCCAGAACACGGCTTTGAGCAGCATGGTTACCTCCGTTCGCATGACCGCACGCCAATCGGCGCCTTTACTCTTGCTGCATTCCATTGCACCAACCGGATGCGACAACCATAGCGCGTCAGCACACCGCTCCTGCGCCTCAGCGCATGGTCAAACCACCATCGACGTGCAGACATTGCCCGGTAATGAAGCCGGCCATGTCGGACACCAACAACGCGACCCCTCCGGCGATGTCATCGGGACGGGCAAGGCGGCCAAGAGGCGTCATGGCAATGATTCGTTCACGAACATCCTCGGTGGTGGCTGCGCTGGATGCGGTTCCGGCCGTCAAACCTGCGGCAATGGCATTAACGGTAATGCCGAAGCCGCCCAGCTCCTGGGCCAGAGAGCGGGTCATGCCGACCAAGCCGCCTTTGGCAGTGATATACGAATGGTAGGGCACGATGGGCGAATCGACCAGATTGCTGGAGATGTTGATGATACGCCCGGAGGTCTGGGCTCGCATCAGCGGCACCACATGTGAGCACATCAGATATGCACCATGCAGGCATCCCTCGATCTGTGCGCTAAACTCATCCCAATCGCCTCCAGCAAAAGTGGAACGGCGACGCGGATCAAAGGAGAAGCGTCCGAAAGCATTATTCACTAAGATGTCCACGCCGCCGAATGAGTCGACAGCGGTACCCACCAGCTTGGAAGATTGCGATTCATCGCAAACATCCGCCTGTACAGCTATAGCCAAGCCTCCCAGTGAGTGGATGTCTTCAACAGTGCGCTGCGCGCTGGCGGCGTCATGTACGTAATTGATGACGACAGCGGCTCCGTGCGATGCCAGGCATTTCGCCACGGCCGCTCCTATGCCCTTGCCGGAACCGGTGATAATCGCTGTTCTGCCATCCAGATTCACCATTGGACGCCGTGCCATATCGCTTTGCTCTGTCATTGCCCTTGCCTTTCGCCCTGCTACCAGCCCCTGCTGCCCGCAACAGCACAGGCCTATTCCATATCCATATCGAACGAATCGCTGTACGCGTCGCTGCCGCGTTCGACATCCACCGCGCGCAACAGATCGATGAGGTTGAAGCCCCCATCATGATGCCAGCCGGATTTCGCCCGATCCATCTCACCGAGCGGACAGATGCGATTCACACCGACCGCGGCCAATATATCTGCAAGACCAAACAGTCTGGTTGAATCCACAGCGACACCGCAGCTCTGCAGCCAGCCACGGCAGGAAGTCAGTCTTCTGGCAGCGTCCAACAAATCTGGCACCGCCACCACGTTGACGGTGCGGTTCAACGGCGACATCAGCGAAGCAACATCCTCGTCGGCACCGCTACCGTCAAGTTCTCGATACAGCACCGACCATGCCGTGCTATGGCCACTGGCGAACACCGCGGCCTTCCCGCCCATCAAGGCTCTCATCTCAGCGTCGGTGCGCGCCCGCTGAATGGCCACGTTCTCGGCGTCACTCAATACGGAGCGCGGATATTTGCGCTGCTGATTCTCAAGCTCGCCACCGAGCAGCTGAGCCACTTCACGAGGGGTGAGGGCTCCATCAGTCTCCACGAACACGGTCTGCGGAGCCAGGCAACTTTGCTGGTCATATGTGGCGATGTCAACAGCCACACGATGCACGGTATCGGCATAGGTATCAGGGCGCAAAGCCTCTCGGCCAATGAACGCCAACCCGACTTTTGCTCCGTAACCTAGACAGGGCTTGGATCCGGCGACTTTGCCCGCAATCAATTTGGTAGTCTGCGAAGAACCGTAATCATGTTCGACGACAGGGCGATAGGTAAGCCAATCGCTCCTGCCACGAATACCGGATCAAGCCAAACATTGGAAACGAACACGTGCTGAAACCCAGCAGTACGTTCTGGGCGGTCAGCTCCTTGCGTATTGACATACGCTTCCTCTCTCTCAACGCGCATATGGGATGCCGAGCCGAACAGAGGAGTTCAACCGTCGCATTCCCTACGCGAGTGTTAGCTCACAGGTTCGAAGGGTTCGGCACATACCGTCTCAGCCTAAAGCACCCCTTACGAATCGGTTTTCGCACGTCACCGTAACAAACCTTGACACCTCCGTCAAGAAAATTCGTGCTTCTTTCGGCAGCTGCCCGATGTGAGATAACAAACAGTTTTACGAATGGAGAAGGAATCGAAGCAACGCGGCCAGACTCACCAACCCCACAGGACCATGGACTTGAAGTCGGCGGGAGTGGAGTTGGAGTCGCCGGTGGCGCCGGCAGCGGTATCGGCGGCAGTATCGCGGCCGGGCAGTTCGCGGGTTTCGCGGCGGATGGCGTTGCGCCAGAGGCGGGCGCGGTTGGAGCGTTGTACCTCCACAATATTGCCGTCACGGCCTGCGGCGAAAACGCTCTCCTGGTCGCCGGTTTGCATGCGTTTGACTTCGCGGCGCAGTTGGCGATTCTCCTCTTCGAGGACCAAAATGCGTGCGATGCCGGAAAGATTGATGCCTTCGTCCTGGCTCAGGCGCTGAGCGCGAGTCAGGCGGGCAATGTCACGCAGGCAATAGCGGCGAGCGCCGCCATCCGTGCGCTGCGGACGAACCAAACCGAGGCGGTCGTACTGACGGAGGGTCTGGGGGTGAATGTTGGCCAACTCGGCGGTCTGGCCGACGGTGAAGATGGGCAGTTCGATGTCGAAGCCGACGTCATCGGCTCCGTCGAGATCGGCCCTGCCCATCACGAGCGCGGTTGCGCACATCGCGTACAACTGCTTCATCTGGTTGGCTAACCGCGCCATTGTTCACCTCCTATGATTTTGAGAGCCTTCGGTTCGACTCCCGGCTCCCCTCAGAGAGGGGAGCCAAGACCACCCTCAGTCAGCCTTTGGCTGACAGCTCCCACCAGCGGGAGCCAAGATTGCGCTCATTCAGCTTCTGCCAGCGGGAGCCCCTGTTAGTTGAGATAGTCGCCGGCTTTTTCGTCGAATTCTTTGGCGGCGTGCTTGACCGCCAGACCCGGCTTGGCAGGGACCATGATCTGCACACGGCCGATCAGGTCGCCCGGCTGGTTGCCACGCTTGACGCCCAGCCCGGCCAACTTGACCTCGGCACCGGAGCTGGAGCCCGCGGGCACCTTGAAGGTAACCAGGTTCCCGTCGATGTCCTTGGCGTCGACCTTGCCGCCGGCCACGGCCTGGCCTACGGTGACGGGCAGGTTCATGACGATGTCACGACCGCGCATCGAGAACGTGGAATCCGGATTGACGGTGACGTGCAGGTACAAATCGCCGGCCTTGCCGCCGTTGATGCCCGGCTTGCCCTTGCCGGCCAGCTTGATCTTCTGACCGTCCTTGACGCCGGCGGGCACATGAGCCTTGAACTTCTTGCCATCCACGGACAGGGACACGGTCGCACCCTTGACCGCCTGACGAAGGGTCAAGCTGATCTTGGAGTTGCGGTCCTCGCCGTTTTCGGGGCGCGGGGCTTCCTCATAGCCGTAGCCAGCGGCGTTACCGTATGCCTGCTGGCCGTAGCCGCCAGCACCCTGCCCCGCGGCCCCACCGAACATCGAGAAGATGTCGTTGAGATTGGGGTTGCCGCCGCCCGAAGTGGAGAAGCGGATACGCGAACCGTTGCCACCGGCACCCTGGCCAAACATGGAGCCGAAGATGTCGGAGAAGCCGGAAGCGTCGAAGCCGCCGGCACCGGAACCACCGGCAAAGCGGGCGCCGCCCATACCGAACTGGCGAATCGCGTCGTACTTTTGGCGATCTTCTTTCTTGCTCAGCACGTCGTAGGCTTCGGAGATGTCCTTGAACTTCTCCTCAGCTTCCTTGGTCTTGTTGACGTCAGGGTGGTACTTGCGGGCGAGCTTGCGGTACGCCTTTTTGATGTCGTCGTCCGAAGCGTCCTTGGAGACACCAAGGACTTTGTAGAAGTCTTTACTGAGCCATTCGTTTTCAGCCATTCATGTCTCCTTTCTTGAAAAGTCTTTATGGTTGGCTCCCGCTGGCGGGAGCTGTCGAGCGAAGCGAGACTGAGGGTGGTTTATATTCAGTGTTTGACCACCCTCAGTCAGCCTTCGGCTGCCAGCTCCCGCCAGCGGGAGCCAAGGTAATGTCAGCTCGTTAGCGAGCTGGCCGTTATCAGTTTTGCGGGGAGGCTACTACTACTCGAGCGGCGCGGATTACGCGGTCGCCGATACGGTAGCCGGCTTCCACCACGGTGTCGACGGTTTCCTTGTCGGCATCGGCATCCGGCTTGTGCAGGATTGCCTCATGCTTGGTGGGGTCGAAGTCCTCGCCCTTTTCGCCGAACTTCTCGACGCCGAACTTCTCGAAAGCCTTGTCGATCTTGGCAGCCACCGCCTTGAACGAATCGTCCATCTCGCTGTTCTCGCGAATGCGGTCGATGTCGTCAAGGGCCGGCAGCAGCGCGGTCAGCACGTCGATAATGCCGTGCTGACGGAAGCGCTCCTGCTCCTTCTGCGCACGATTACGGTAGTTGATGAACTCCGCGCGTTCGCGCTGCAGGGCTTCGAGGTAGTCGGCGGCTTCCTTCTTGGCCTTGCCGAGAGGGGTGAGGGTGTCTTCGGAATCGGACTGGCCTTCGCCAGTCTTCTCTCCGGCATCCGACTTCTCTCCCTCAGCTGCGGCAGGAGCCGCGTCGGCTCCTTCATTGGAAGGAGCCTGGGCAGCCGAATCCTGTGCAGAGCCGGACTCGGCGGAGGCGTCAGCCCCTGAAGAGGCCTGAGCGGCCTGGCCGGCAGCCTCCGCATCTGAGGGATCCGGCAGGTCGTTCAGGTAGTCGTCCTTGTTGAACTCGGACATCACTTGTTGTCCTTGTCGTCATCGTCGTCCACGACCTCGGCCTCGACGGTGTCGTCGTCAGAACCGGAGGCGGAGCCAGCGGAAGCGCTGGCCGCACCGGCACCAGCCGCGGCACCTTCAGCACCCTGCTGGGCGTAGAGGACCTGGCCGATCTTCTGAGCGGAGGTCATCAGCTCACCCTGAGCGGTCTTGACCTTATCGGTGTCGTCACCCTTCAGGGCTTCCTTCAGAGCGTTCACCTTGTCGGTGACTTCCTTGACGATGTCGTCGGACAGCTTGTCCTTGTTGTCGTTGACGAGCTTCTCGGTGGAGTAAGCGAAGGCTTCAGCCTGGTTGCGGGTCTCGGCGTCTTCCTTGCGCTGCTTATCCTCAGCCTCGTGAGCCTCGGCTTCCTTGACCATGCGGTCGATCTCGTCCTTCGGCAGGCCGGAACCACCGGTGATGGTCATGGACTGCTCCTTGCCGGTGCCCTTATCCTTGGCGGACACGTGCACGATGCCGTTGGCGTCGATGTCGAAGGTGACCTCGATCTGCGGGACGCCACGCGGAGCCGGAGCGATGCCGGTCAGCTCGAAGGTGCCCAGCGGCTTGTTGTCGCGAGCGAACTCACGCTCACCCTGGTAGACCTGAATCAGCACGGACGGCTGGTTGTCTTCAGCAGTGGAGAAGACCTCGGAACGCTTGGTCGGAATGGCGGTGTTGCGGTCGATGAGCTTGGTCATGATGCCACCCTTGGTTTCGATACCGAGGGACAGCGGGGTCACGTCAATCAGCAGGACGTCCTTACGGTCGCCCTTGATGACGCCGGACTGCACGGCAGCGCCGACAGCCACAACCTCATCCGGGTTCACGGACTGGTTCGCTTCCTTACCACCGGTGAGTTCCTTGACCAAGTCCTTGACGGCGGGCATACGAGTGGAACCACCGACGAGCACCACGTGGTCGATGTCGCTCACGGAGATGCCGGCGTCGTGCAGCACGTTGTTGAACGGCGTGCGGCAGCGGCCCAGCAGGTCGGAGGTCATTTCCTCGAAGTGCGCACGGGTCAGGGTCTCGTCCAGATGCACCGGGGTGCCGTCAGGGGTCATGGCCAGGTACTGCATGGAGATGGAGGTGCTGGTCGAGGAGGACAGCTCCTTCTTGGCCTGTTCAGCGGCTTCCTTCAGGCGCTGCAGAGCGATCTTGTCCTTGGACAGGTCAACGCCGTACTTGTTCTTAACTTCGCCGACCAGCCAGTCGATGACCTTCTGATCCCAGTCATCGCCACCGAGGTGGTTGTCGCCGTTGGTGGCCTGCACCTGAATGGTGGAGAAGCCGTCGTCGTCCTTGCCGATCTCCAGCAGGGAGACATCGAAGGTGCCGCCGCCGAGGTCGAAGACCAGGATGCGCTCGTCTTCCTTGCCCTTCTCCAGACCGTAGGCCAGAGCAGCTGCGGTCGGCTCGTTGATGATACGCAGAACGTTCAGGCCTGCGATCTTGCCGGCGTCCTTGGTGGCCTGACGCTGGGCATCGTTGAAGTATGCCGGGCAGGTGATGACAGCATCGGTGACGGGCTCACCGAGGTAAGCCTCAGCGTCCCTCTTCAGCTTCATCAGAATCTGTGCGGAAATCTCCTGCGGGGTCCACTTCTTGCCGTCGATGTCGACGGTCCAGTCAGTGCCCATGTGACGCTTGACAGAAGAAATAGTGCGGTCAACGTTGGTCACAGCCTGACGCTTGGCCACCTCGCCGACGAGGATTTCGCCTGACTTGGAGAACGCGACCACGGACGGGGTGGTGCGCATGCCCTCAGCGTTGACGATAACGGTGGGCTCGCCACCTTCCAGCGTAGCGATGCAGGAATTCGTGGTGCCCAGATCGATACCAACTGCACGTGCCATAATGTGTGCTCCTTAATTATTCGTTTGTTCTTACGTTGTTCGCTCAAGTTCCTTGGTTGGTTCTTGGGCCTTCCAAAACTTGAGCCTACATCACTCAACTTCTGTTTGGCAAGTTCTATTCCCAAATTCATCACAAAAGTTGAGCGATGTAGGCTCAGGTTTTTTGGAGCGGCTCTGAGCCACCCCCAGTCAGCTTCGCTGACAGCCCCCGCCAGCGGGGCCACTCAGCAACTGACGCGGTGTGGACTACTGTTCGGAGCCCTCCTTACTGTTGACGACATTGCCGCCCTTGGAGAACCGCTGCAACAGCATGCCGGCAGCGGTCATCACCAATACGGCGACCGCCATGACGGACAGGGCTACGCCGGTGTTGGGCAGAGCGGCAGCGCCGAACTGCTGGGATTGGCCGGCCGCGGTGTCGGATGCGCCGTTGGAGGCGTTGCCGTCACCGGTCTGACCATTGCCGTTGCCACTATCGCCCGGAGTACCCGGGGTGGCTGTGCCGCCCGACTGGTTATCGTCCTTGCCGTCGTTGTTGCCCGGCTTGGAGGAATCGTCCTTGCCTCCATCGGGCTTGGTCGAATCATCGTCGGCGCCGGCCTTGAGCACGGCAGCGGCGAGCGCTCCGGCCTGGTAGCCGTCAGCGCCCACGGTGGTTGCAGCATTCTTATCCTGCGTCTCCGTCACCTTGCCATCGGCGGCCAGCACGGTGTACTTGCCAGCCGGCACGGCCTCGACCGTTGCGGCCGATTCGTTGGCGTTGAACACCACCACATACGTGTCGCCGCCGTCCTTCAGCTGGTAGGCCACCACGCCGTCGGACTGCTGCAGCACCGTCATGTTCTTGGCGATGTCATCATAGCTGCTCAGGTGCAGGTTCTTGATGGACTTGCGCAGGGCGATCAGGCCCTTCACATAGTTCACGGAACCCGCCTGCTCGACCGTGCGGTTCCAGTCGATGGCGTTCACCGCGTCACCGGCGTTGTAGCTGTTGCCATTGCCGCCCTTGGTGCGCAGGAACTCCTGGCCGAACTGCATGTCGGCGATGCCCTGCGAGAGCAGAATCAGCGAGTCGGCGAGCTTGGCGCGAGCGAGTCGCGTCTCCTCGGAGTCGTTGGGCGCGCTCTTGACCAGCTTGTCGTACAAGGTCAGGTTGTCGTGGATCTCGACGTACTGCACCACCTGATCCGCGCCGCCGTAGTTCGTGTCGGCGGTGCCGTTGTTGCAGTGGCCGTTCTCATCGATGCCCTCGCGCTTGTTGTTGCAGCCGAGCACGTTGGTGGCGATGAGGTTCTCCTTGTCGGCCTTGCCGGCGATGAAGCCGGTGTCCTCGTCGGAGAACACGCTGCCCTTGATCGCGTCGCGCAGGGAGTCGTTGAAGAACGCCACGCCCTTGACCTTGGAGGCATTGGGCTGCGTGGTTTCCTGGTTGCCAATGGCGTCAGTCATATCCCAGCCTTCGCCGATGACGAGAATCGACGGATCGATCTCGTCAAGCGCCGCACGCACCTGATTCATGGTGGTCTGGTCAATCAGACCCATGAGGTCGAAGCGGAAGCCGTCCACGTTGTACTCGGTCGCCCAGTACTTCACGGAATCGACGATGTACTTACGGGCCATCGCACGCTCGGAAGCCACGTCGTTGCCGCAGCCGGAGCCGTTGGTCAGGTTGCCATTGGCGTCGTAGCGGAAGTAGTAGCCAGGCACGGTCTTGTTGAAGGCGTGTTCGGAGGCGTTGTAGACGTGGTTGTAGACCACATCCATCACCACGTACAGGCCGTTCTTGTGCAGCCCGGAGACCATCTGCTTCATTTCCTTGACGCGAGCGCTCGGGTCACTCGGGTCGGAGGAGTACGAGCCTTCCGGCACGTTGTAGTTCTCCGGATCGTAGCCCCAGTTGTACTGCGCGCCGTAGCTCAGATCGCCGGTCTCGTCCACGGAACCGTAGTCGTAGACGGGCATGATCTGCACATGCGTCACGCCGAGCGACTTGAGGTAGTCGATGCCGGTGGACGCCGCGCCCTGCTTGCCGTCGACCGTGGTGCCCTCCTCGACGAAGCCGAGATACTTGCCGCGATTGGCTTCGGAGACGCCGGAGTTCGGGTTGATGGTCATGTCACGAACGTTCGCCTCGGTGATGATCGCGTCGGTCGGCTTGCTGAACGACGCCATGCGCTTGCCGGCATCGCCCTTCTCCTTGCCGGAGAGCACGACGGATCGCTCGCCGTTGGCCACGGCGGCGGTCGCGTACGGGTCGGCGGACGTGTTGACCGTGCCGTCGGCGAAGGTCAGCTCGTAGTCGTAGGCGTAATCCTTGAGATCCTTGTCCACGGCGAACGTCCACACGCCCTTCTTGCCGGACTTCTCCAGCGTCACGGCGTCGGTCTGCGCTGCCTTCGGATCGGTGGAGTCGGCGTACAGGCGCAGCGTCACCTTGGTGGCGGTCGGTGCCCACAGCTTGAACGTGGACTTCTCGGCCTTGTAGGTCACGCCAAGATCATCGCCGTCGTAGGCGTACTTCTTGTCGAACGCGTCGGAGCGCACGACGGCGCCGAGCGACACGTTCTGTGTGCCGTAGTCCTCGATCGTCACCTTGTAGGCCTTGGTCACGTCAAGATTGTCGGCCGTGGTAATGGTCACGGTGTTCCCGCTAGCCTTCACGTCCTTGATCTTCACACCCTCGACCGACACCGCGTCGGCCGGCTTGTCGATGGTGAGCGCCTTGTTGAGCTTGACCGTGATGGTGTTGAAGTCGGTCATTTCGGCGGAGACGATCATGCCCTTGGCGTCGTAGAGCGTGCCGTTGGTGTAGATCGTCGTGTCGCCCTGCACCAGCCAGATTTCGGCGGATGCGGTGCCGTCGGCGTTCACGGTGATGGCGGACTGCGGGATCGTGCGATTCTCGTCGTTCGGATCCTTGGCTTCCCAGCTGTCGCCGCCGTAGCGCACGATGAACTGCGGAGTGCTCATGCCGCTGCCCTTGAGCGTGTACTTGGCGATCAGGCCGTAGTCGTCGTGCTCGGTGAACGGGTAGGCAGCACCGTTGACGCCGTCGGCCCAGCCCCAGATGTCCCATGCCTTCATGCCGTCTTCGCTGGTGTAGTCGTCGGCGAGGCGGTGGTAGTGGATGGTCACGTCGATCTGGTTGGCGGCCTTCTTGTAGCCGTCGGGGGCTTCGGTGAGCGTTTCGTCCGGATTGGCGCCGTCGACCCAGATTTCGGCGGTGCCGGTGGAACCGTCGATGGTACGGTCGCCGCCGACCTTGTCCCAGCCTTCGGTGGTGACAATCACACCGATCTTGGCGGCGTCGTACGCACCATCGATGGTGGTCTCGAACACCTTGCCGTAGGAGTCCTCGCCGGTGAAGGCGTGCCACGCGCCGTTCAGGGTGGCGCCGTTCTTGTCGGTGCCCCACATGTACACGCCGCGATCGGCGACGGCGTCGCCTTCGGCGGGCTTGTAGTGCACGATCACCTTGGTCTTGGGCTGGTACGACTGCACGTCGGAGGGCACGCCGGCGCTGGCCTCGTGGTCGGCGACCGCCGTCCAGTGGCCCTGCGCGGTGTAGTTGCCGCCGCCATTCGGGTTGTCCCAGTTGTCGCCGCCGTCGGTGAATACGTATTCGAAGGACTTGCCCTTCGGATCGACCGTGAACTTGACCCAGCCGTTGCCGGCGTCGGCCATCAGCTCGTGGCCCTGCTCGGCCCAGCCGTCGATACCGTAGTGGAGGTACGCCTGCTTCCAGCCGTCGGGCAGCTTGTAGTAGATGGTGCGGCTCGTGTCGGCCGCGGCCTTCTTGGTCTCGTCGTTGACGGACAGGTCCGGATCGGACGGATCGGACTTGGTCGTGCCGGTCCAGGAATCCTTGGTCGCGCCCGCGTAGATCGCGATGGCGGAGTTCTTCGCGAGCGTCGCGTCGAACGTGCCGTCGTCCTTCACGGTCACAGTTGCAGAGCAGTCGCCGGTGGCGTACACGTTGCAGTATTCGCCGGCGGGCAGTGACGTCTGGAACGTCTGCTTGGAGTCGTCGGCGCTGTTGTTGAGCGCGAGGTAGCCGACGTCGCCGCGACCGAAGCCGAGCACGTTGGTGTCGTACGCCTTCCAGTTGGTGACGTCAGTGCCGTTGACCGCGTTGTGGAAGCCGATCATGCCGCGGATCGCGGTCCAACGTTCGGCGCACTGCCAGGTGCCGGAGGTCATCGAGCCGTCGGTCGGGCACTCCATGTCGGGCACGGAGGTTTCGGTGGCGCCGGGAGCGCCGTCGTCGGAGTTGTCGAAGTAGTAGCCGGAGTAGATGTGCGGCTGGCCGTAGTCGTACGCGAGCATGAACGCGTTCGCGAGCAGGTACTTCGAGCCCTTCTTATAGGTGATGGCCGATCCGCGCTCTGTATCCCAGTTGGTCACCCACACTGCGGCCTTGTCGGAGCTCACCCAGCCGTCGCCGCCGACCTTCGCAAGGCCCTTGCTAGCGTCGGTGATGTCGCCGGCGAAGGCGACCGACAGGTGGTTGGTGAAGTTGAATTCGGAGACCTTGCCGTTCGCCACATAGTTGCTCGGCTGGATTTCCGCGGCTTCGGAGGCGTTGCCGATGACTTCCTGCTCGAAGAAGATATCGTCGGCGTTGCGGCCGGACTTCTCGGCGAGCTTGGCCTTGATGGCGGCCACGTCGGCCGTGGCGATGTGTTTGACCGCGTCGACGCGGAATCCGTAGACGCCGAGGTCGAGCAGGCGGTTCATGTAGTCGGCGAGCTTGTCCTGCACGTATTCTTGGCTGGTGTCGAGGTCCTGCAGGCTGGTCAGGCGGCAGTTCTGTACTTCGTCGGCGTTGGTGTAGTCGCCGATGTTCTTGGTGCAGTCGTGGAAGTTCTCTTTGGTGTACGGGATTGCAGGGAAGTTGCCCTCGCCGTCGTACTTGCTGCCGGCGACGCCGGTGCCCTCGCCCTGATCGGCGCCGGTGGTGTGGTTGATGACCGAGTCGGCGATGATCTCGACGCCCGCCGCGTTGCACGTGGCGATCATGGTCTTGAACTCGGCTTCCGTACCGAGCTTGGAGTCGAGCTTGTAGCTGACCGGCTGGTAGGAGGTCCACCATTCAGTGCCCTGGATGGACTCCATCGGCGGGGAGACCTGTACGTAGCCCACACCTTCGGGGCCGTAAGCCTCGGTACACTCCTTGGCCACCGAATTCCAGTTGGTTTGGAATGCGATGGCGATCACATCGCCCGGCGCGCCAACAGATGTGCGCGCCTGCGCATTGGCCTCGGCCTCGTCCGCAGAAGCCGGCAATGCTACCAGTGTTGTGGCAGACATTGCCACCGCTATGCCGGTTACGGCAAGGCGTTTGGCGAGCGAGCTGAATCGTCGTACGGCCATATGAGTCCTTTCTCTCATCCTTGAGCATTGACCGCACGAACCATGAAGGGAACCCCCTATCGCACGGTCAGACCGTTGACAACGTTTGCAACACTTTCAGCACCACTCCTGCAGAAACGGCATGCAGCACAGTTGACAGACTGCATACGTTCGCAACACTATGTCCCAATCAGCATACCACACCAAGCAACACTTCCCCCAGCTTCGCGCTAACGTTTGCAGTATATGATACAAATGATTACACATCGTGGATGGCGCAACCCGTTAGGGGGATTACGTGGCATAGCCGATACCACGAATTGCACGAGGAGGAACATGGGCAAGGCAGACATCTACCAAGTAGCCAAGGAGGCCGGAGTCTCCATTTCTACAGTGTCGCGCGCCTTCACCCGCCCGGAACTCGTCTCGGCGAAGACCCGCCGCAAGGTGCTGGATGTGGCCGATAAGCTCGATTTCAACATCTCCCGCTCCGCCACCGCCCTGAAGTCCGGACAGACCTACCGTGTGGCGATGCTGATGAATGAGGAGATCACCAGCTGGTTCAATACGCAAACGTTCGCGGGCATCGAATCGGTGATGCATCCGGCCGGCTATGACATCTCGCTGTTCCAGCACATCGATACCGCCGCAAACCGTCATGAGTTCTTCACCGACCTGCCGATTCGCCGCAATGTCGATGCCGTTTTCGTGGCCTCGTTCGCTATCGATCCGCACGAGGTCGAGCAGCTGCAGCGCATTCATGTGCCGATCATCGGCATCAATACGCCGTCTTCCGAAAGCTTTGACGCCACCATCAGCATCGACGACGAAAAAGGCATGTACACGGCCGCGCAGCATCTCATCAACCTCGGTCACAAGCACATCGTCTACCCCTGTTCCGAGGCAGCCGGGCTGGATTCCTCGATTGACGCACGCGCACAGGGCTTCATCAACGCCTGCAAGGACGCCGAAGGCAAGCATGACATCAATTGGGAAGTGCTCTCCGTGCCGCGCGGCCCGGCCTTCGCCGACTCCGCATTATCCGCGCTGCTGGCGATGGATGAGTTCCCGGACGCAATCTGCTGCCAGATGGATATGATGGCGATTCCGCTGGTGCTCAAGCTGGAGCGTTACGGACACCGCACGCCGCGCGATTATTCGATTGTCGGCTTTGA